>JGI24702J35022_10000457_pt1 | contig 24567 bp, 1 predicted proteins | sample TergutTh196P4_FD_35022 | JGI IMG/M metagenome (IMG submission 35022)
TCTGCTGTAACTAAAATCTCCTCCCGTCGCAACTTCTACCGCTATCTCCGCTGCCAATGGCTGTAATGCCAAGACGCTCTTGTTTGTGTTCTCTATCACCGNCTTCAATTCGCTCGTCGCGCTCTCTATTATCTCCGCTCCTTGTTCCGCTATCACCCCTCCNNCTGCCTCCAATGTCATATTTACTGTTTCCAGCGTTTCCGCTGCTATTTCTCTTATCCCTCTTTCTTCCGTTTCTGCTCTTGTCAACACTCCTTCCGTCATCATCTCCATCGTTTCCGGCGCGTATAAACCTCTCACTTTCTTGTTTATGCTCTCGTCTTCCTCTTCATTATCTCCTGCCNCCACAAGCGATATCTCCGTCTTCACGTACACGTGCCCTTCCATCTCTATCGTATCCGAATACTCGCTTACATTCACGCTTCCGCTGTGGTTGGCATATGCCATCTGACCGCCATTTATCCCTACATATATGTTTTCACTTCCCTCTTCATTTTGATACAACGCTATCTGCGCCCTCTCTTCTCCCGCTTCCCTCACCGCTATCAGCTCTTTCCCTTGCTCATGCCCGTTCTCCTGCACCTTCTCTATCGTCGCTACCGTAACATTCGTCGACTCTTTCTTCGCTCTCTTCACCGTTTGTCGCAGCTCTTCCTCTTTCTCAGTCACGCTCTGCTCGTTCACCTGCTGCTTGCTTACCACTTCTTCCTTGTCCGTAGATACCNTCTCTTCTACCTTATTGTCTACCGCTATATTCCCTTCTATGCTCTTTATCTCTTCCTCTTTCGTTCCTTCCGCTTCCGCTACTGCTCCTTTCTCCGCAGCTTCCTGCTCCGCTTCCTTCACATCTTCCCTGTCTTCCGTCCTCCTAAACTCCGACGCATATGTGCTCTTATATCCCCCTCCTACCACTCCGCCCTTACTGAAAAATTCATCTACCCTTCCCTGCAGTTCCTCTTTCTTCTTTTCGTCATTCTCAGCTCTTCCCGCATTATCAAATGTCGCTATCACTTTCTTCTCATTATCCATATTACCTATAGGCTTATCAGACTTTTTTACCCTGTCAAATATATTCCCGAATCTGTTTATCTCTATGTCCTGCCTGCTCATCTCCTTCCTCACTTCTACAGGCAATTCTGCCGCTTCCAAATCAACCAGCTGGTTCACACGTCCCATTTCTCCTGACGTTACCGGCGCGCTTACCGTTTCCGGCTGCACCCTCTTTCTTAAACTTTCGTCAGTATCTCCAAACGCCGCCACAGGCTGGAGTATGTTTACCACAAAACATACCAGCACCGCCAGCGACACTATCTTCATAAACTTATCACGCCTCCAATATGTCTCAAAATATTCCACGATATTTTCTTTGATTTTCATTTTTCCCCCGTACTTATTTTATTTTTTATTCCTTTTTGATCTTCCATTTTTCCTCCATAAAAAAACAAAAACCTCGGCATCTTACTCCCTATGCCGAGATTCTTGTCTTCTTTTCTATTTTATTTATTGAAATTGCCGCTTCTTCCCATCCTTTCCTTTGTCTTATCGCCACCACAAATATTAAAAATAGCAGCACTAAACTTGATACTTCCTCCAAACCGCTTTTACAACCGTTATAACATTTAAACATTTTCTCCGGAGTAAAAAATAATGCATTCCAACTTTTGTTTTCGTCTTCACGCAATATTGCCTGTTTATTCTCGCTTGCAGACGAATTTATTATGACAGCATAATCGTTTGACCTGTTTTCCTGCTTCTTGCTTTCTTTCGAACTGTTCACAGGCTGCTTACCGTACGGCATCATCTTCTTCATTATGTCCGTGCATATCTTACTCGCCACAGACATTATCGAATTCCCGCATTCCCCCAGCAACTGCACCGCCGCATTCTGCGATATATCTGCAAATAACATTATTAAACTATATTTCTTCTCTTCTCCTTTGTTCGGCGCAAATCCGTTCACCATCATACATCCAAGTATAAAAAACACAATCAGCTTCCTCTTACTAAGAGAAGCCGCATTATCCGTATTCGATAATAGCGCGTGTTTTTTAAACATAACACTCCATTTATACTATACTTAAATAATATACTTTTTATTTGTGTGTTTTGCTGGTTTTATATGTGAAAAATATGTGATTTCTAAATTCAAACCGGAAATGAAAATATCATTCGGCACTGCCGAAACTTTTTTCAGGGATATTGCTGCTTGGCTAAGCGCTTAAATATTTTATTTCATGGTTATTTTTAAAAAGCACAACTATGTCAACATCACTGTCTTCATTAGCAGTACCTTTTGCCTGGGAACCAAAAACATATAATCCCTAGAAATTTTTAAAAGATTTTTGCAAAGCGTCTCTTAATTCTTTTGCAAGATCATCTATCTTCTTATTCATAATATTTACCTCTGCAATAAACCTTTGCAAATACAAGTTTAAAGCGGGCTGATAAACGAGACCATATTAAGTTAGTCTGCTAAATTGCCGGCATTTTTCACTCTTCACTTTTAACTTTGCCGCTCAAACTACGCCGCCGCCGCTACCGCTCTGATGTATTCCATCCTCATCATCGGAGTGAGCATCTCCTTACCTCTCATTCCGGTTGCTATCATATCCAACAGATCTTCATTTTTCTTGCTAAACATATTGAACTTCGGTTCTCTTGTTTGTAAATCTGTTCTTATTTCCTCTATATCTATCTCAAAATCTCCCATCTTCATCATTGTTCCGTCTTTGATTATTGATACATTCTCAACCATCGCTGCCGCTATCACATATCTGTTCACTTTCACTTCTACAGGCATCATCGACTGCAAGACGCTGAGCTGATTCTGCAATTCATTGCGTTTTTCATCAGACGTAAGGTTCTGGGCATCAAGCATACCGAAATTGTTTATCCGTTCTTTTATTTCATTATTATCAGACGACGCCATCAGCATATCGGCTACTACTCTTAACAGCGATACTTCCATGTCTCTTTCTTCCAATATTGCTTTTCTCTTCTCATCATCTTTATCAAGTCCTCCCAGATTCTGCTGACACATGTATTCCGCTTCGCCAATCTTGTTCACAAAAGCTTTTCCTATATCATCCTTTGTATAATTATTCCCTAACCCCATATACGCTTCCATTTCATTTACCGACGCAAACGCCAACACCGCCATCAGTATCATTCTATTCATATCAGCAGGCGTCGCATATCCTTCCACTATTTTTTCCAGCATCTTATCTACAACTATTTCCGCTCCGTATTTCTCAAACTCAGCTCTGATCAATTCAAGATCTCTTTGCACCTTACCATTCAACAGTATCGCTTCCACTATCCTCCCGCTGTTTGTTTCATTGGCTTTTTCTATAATCGTATTGTTGGTTTTAGCCGTATTTTCGTCAACCCATATCAGTCCTTCAAATCCTTTCTTCATAAAATCTTCCATTGGCATTGTCTCTTTTACGGCTTTTCCTGTCGCATTATCTATTATTGTAATCTCACCGGAATCTATCCCTACTACAGCAACCGCGTGGCCTGTCTTTTCTCCGGTATTCAGGTATGCTACAAATCCTGTTGAACCTTCAGGGATCTCTATCTCACTCAATCTTACTGCCGGTGAAGCGACACTGGCATTCAAGTCAACCGCGCTGAGTACCCGCATCTGTAACGGCTGTGCTCCATTTATTCCTGCCGCCATCAATATATCCGAAGGCGCATCTGTCTTTTCCGCAACTGGCATTGCTATCATATTTGCAAGTTGTACAGGACTGAGTCTTCCCAGCGCATCTGCCGATACAAGCAAGCACTGCTCGGCCGTGCTTATATTCAAGCCGTTCTCGCTGTCTATCGGTTTGACCATACTTTTTACAGCATTGCCCGCAATATTCGAACCTTCAACTGCCGCTTTCTTCGCTGCTTCTGCTTCCGTCGTTTGCGACGCAGGCGTGTCTGCTTTTTTCACATCAGCATTTGTATTTGCATCGGAAAGTTTATTATTATCAAACAGCATGAATCTTAAATTTGGGGCAAATGATACTTTACCGTTATTTGTATTGAATCCAAACCCCGTAAATCCGGACTCTTTGTCCACTATACTATTGTTAAACTCTTTGAAAGATTTTGCATTATTTTCAAGTTCTTTATTCAAATTAACAAAGTTTTTAAATTTTGAATTAAATCTAAAACCATTTATATATTTCATAATTCCTTTACTGCTTCCAAGATTTGAGCTTAACTTATCATATAACTTTCTGTCTTTTTCAGATAAGCCGTTATAAGCATCTCTTATCTTATTATTTACGTCTCTGTAAGTTATTTGTGCATTCTCTATCTTATCTTTGAGCGCTGAAACATTTTCTTTTTCAGAGACTGAAGATTTTTCTTCCAATATGCCGAGCACACCGTTAATATCGCCGCTTGCAATGACAGCAAGCTCTTTCATATTAAGTGCATTGGCTGTTTCGGCAGATACTTTGAAATTCCGTGCCGCGGCTGCATAATTCAAATAATTTTCATACGCATGCCACGCTTCATAAGACAATTTTTCCGTCTCGGATTGTCTGACTTTTGAGACTGTCATTATCTTCTTCATCATATCTTCAGCTTCTTTTTCCGTAAGTCCTGCCGTTTCCTTAAGCTTTTCCACCGCCTGTTCATATGCAGGCGCTTCCATAGTTGATTTTTTATCTCTCCACGCTTTGAACTCATTAAGCACTGCATTATTCGCTTTTTGTAATGTGGCTTCTTCATTTGCTTCCATAACGGCATTTAAGTTATCAAGTATCAGTTTAACGGAGTAGCCTTCTTTACTTGCAGCTTCCCTCAATATCTTATTCTCTCTTGCCGATTCAACGGACGTAATCTGAATAATGTCTCTGTTATAGAAATCCTGACTGAATCTTGAAGTTCCGTCTCTATGGGCAAATCTTCCGTCACCCTGTTCAGACTGTGTTGCATCCATCTTTTCAAAGTTGACTTTCCACATTGTAGCCTGCGCTTTTGTTTCGGTTTTATGCCCCTGTTTATCCTTCAGTTGATTTACCGCATCTGCCATATCTCCCGGATTCCAGCCTCTTCCTATAAGATTGACATCTCCAATTATAAATGAAACGCCGCCTTTCTTCGCTACGTTCTTGAGAACATCCTGAAGGACCCTGATTTTATCTTGTATACTTATGTTATGTAAATCTTCAATCCTGTATTCATTTGTAATACCAAAATCAGCCATTACTTTAGAAACATTCGCCGAAGGATATTTGCTTGTATCTGACAATTTAGCAAGCTCTTTGTCTAGCGAATCAAGTGACAAGCTTACAATATCTTCGGGATTTACACCGTTTTCCGTAAGTTCATTCACCATTCTCGTAGTACCGTCAAAGCTTGAAGTCATTATGAGTTCGACTCCGGCTATTCCTTTCGCATTCAGTTTTTTTCTGGCTTCAGCTATTACTTTTGCAATATTCTTCTGCTCTCTTACAAGAACGGTCGTTACGTCAACTTTCATTGTATCGGACATGCTGCCTCCGACTCTGGTATAATTCAATCCTCTAAGCAAATTAGATACCGATGAACTGAATGTCCCCGAGAAGCCTACTGCCCATTCAAATGAAGCCAAAGCTTCTTTTGAAGATATGAAAGTTTCTATCGAAGGCTTATTAATGTCTTCGCAGCCTTCCATAAGCTCGATTGCCCACATTCCTGGCATGTTGAGATTTTTCAAAGGAGCGCCGTTGCTTGTTATAAATATGTTTTTGGCTTTTCCGGTTTCAGCATCATAATCAACCATGTAACCGCCGCTTCCGATACCTGCTTTTCTGATTTCATATGCAGCCAATGCGTCCATCCCCGTCATCAATGTTTCTCTTACGGCTTGCTTGGATGTAAAAATATCGGAGTATTTTGCATAAACCTGATCAACCATAGCGTCAAGCATCTTATTGTATTTCTTTTGATCAAACTTATCGGTTTTATCTCCGGCCTCAACCGGCGTATAATTTTTATCTTCTTCGGTTCTGACATCCGATACAATGTCTTTGGCAATTTGTACCATAGTATCATTGTAATCTTTGGCTCTGTCTTCCGTAATATCGGTTTCAAAACTTCCGTTCTCTTTGATATTTTTGTGACCTTTATCCCCCTCGCTGTATTTTGCCAAATCCGCAAATGAATATTGTTTGCCGTCCATCTTAACAACAAACGGCGTACCGCCGTCGGTAAGCCCGAGCAATTCTTTTCTGACTTCAAGATTTCTAATACTTACATACTGAGCGTCAATTATATCAATCATATCCGACTCAGAGATGCCCATCGCGGCGGCTCTTGAAGCAAAAAGACTCCGTACTTTAGCGGCAACGGTTTCTTTCTTAACATTCTTGCCGCTGTCATATATGCTCTTGATTTCTTTTGAAATATCAGTATAGAAATTCGCTTTTGCTTCAAGCGATTCTTTATCGGCATTTTTGTCCTGCATAAACCGTTCTTCCGTAATGCCGAGATATGCAAAATCTTCAAATTCAATTTTGTCTCCTCTCAAAATCATATTGTAGTAATCAGCCAAACCGTAAGTTGAAGTATACTTACCGGCCGCGCTTGCAAGCGCCGAAGCAGGTATCATCGTTGCATAGTCAAGTTCATCGCCGATAAGCTGTGATATTCTATCCAGCGGCAGATTTACTTTATCTATCCCTTTGCCTTTCTCTATAAGCAAATCTATTGCGGCGCGCGTATCCTGCGCGTCGGCAAATTGATATTTCTTCTGTCCGCCTTCAAGTTCCGTTTCAATAAGTTTTATTCCCGCTTTTTTCAACAATTCCTGATTGTATTTAGCATTAGCAATTGTTTCGGCATCCGCATCTTTGGCATATGACACCAATCCAGCCATTGTCTGCGAAAATAAACTGCTCCAGCCGCTGTATGTGCCGATTACGACATCTGCTTTCTCCAATGTCTCTCTTACTTTTCCTTCTTTTTCCCATTGCGCTACATTCGCCTGTGAAATAACGGAAACATTGCCTAATCTGTCTCCAAATACAGCTTGTATATGTTTATTGAGATCTTCGGCATTGGAATCTTCATTTGTAAGCCATGTTATAAACTTATTGGCTTTGTTCTTTATATTAGGATTTGCCCTCATGACAAGAACCGTAAACAAACCTATTATTGATTTTCCTCCGGCTGTCTGCAATTCATGCGCATAACCGGCTACGTCTCTTGACTTACCGCCATGCTCAAGCGTCATATCCATAATATCTCTAAACGCATCTTTCTGACCGGCTCTAAACCCGAATACCGCAGCGGCAGGCGCATATGTAACCATCGGATTTATTCCTTTTGAATACTCTTTTATATCATTATTGAGTTTATCTATTTCAGCCGCTATCTCAGCTTTTCCTGTATCTGCAGCAGCCGCAGAAAGTTCACCTTCCAAAGCGGAAATTCTCTTTAACGCATCGGCAAGCTTATCATAATTATCGCCGATATCTTTTCTTATGGCTTCCTGCATATTGAATTGCAGTAAATCCGCCATTTTCTTTGTCCTCAAATTAATATCAAGATATTTAGCGATTTCTGCGTCTGTCATGCTTGACAGTTTCGCAAGCTGTACATCGGTCAAGAAATACTGCTCTATCAAACCTTTATAAATACTATTTGTCTTTACCGATTTACTGTCTTTCTTGTATTCGGCAGCCATACCTTTAACTTCGGCAACCGTTTCAGCCGATATGCTATTTTTTGTTCTCATTACATCGGTAATATCGCCTACCAATCCTGTCGTTATTTCGCTGTCGGCCGCCTGCGCCGTAGCCTTGTTCGTAAACTGTCCCGGTATTGCTATCGCATAAGTAAGAGCAGACAATTCATCGCTTTCAAGGCGACCGTTAAACATATTTTCTCTCTCAGCCAAACCAACGATATAGTCTATGTTTTCACTGTTTACATTACCGTTAAATTCATAAAGTCTGGTAAGGACAAATTTTACGTAATTAAGAACATCTGCATATCCTGCATTTTTCAGATTAAGCGTCTTTTGTAATTCGGCATTATTTAATAATGCTTTAAATGACTGCGACAATAAGTTTTCACCAAAAACTACTTTTCCGTTTGAATCAGCATTTACATAAGAAGTAAGAAGAGCAGCAGTAGCAGCATTTGCCGAAGCATCACCGTTAATATCATATTCATTGAATGCCTGCTGTCTTGCCGATTCGAAACTTCTGGCTGCGCTTCTTAAAGAATACTGATTCGCAGCTTTACTTACATTGGCAAACATTATTTTAATATCTGAGAACATTCCGCCGGTTTCTCTTATTTTCTGAATATTTGCGTTTATTCTATTTATGTTTGAAGTCGCTTTAAATAGCGATTCCATAGGCATGGCAAAACTACTGTTCGATCCGACATTTATAACTCCGGCAAGTCCTGACTCATTATATACATTGAGCGCTGCCGTCAAGTTTCCTTCAGTAACTGCGGTTCCTGAAACGCCTGCGGCATTTGCTGATCCTGACTGAATAAGATTACTTATCGCAAGAACATCATTGATTGAGTTGCCTTTATTGCTGCCTGTTTCAAGCAATCCTGTTTGCTGGAGCTTATTTACCGTTTCAAGAGCAGATATGAAATTAGAAACAGGCGAAACTTCCTGCAAACTGTTTGTTCTTCCAAGTATCTGGTCTGCAATGCGCATATTATTACTGAAAACATTGCCTGCATTAGGTATCAGTTCAAGTCCGCCAGGAGTGTATCCCATCATCTGTAATGCCTGAGAAACAGCCATACTTCCTTCATGTGTAAATGTTTCAGCGCCTTCGCTGCCTTGCACGTATATAGGAAGTCCTTTTTCATTTTTATAACTTCTCAAAGAAGTCATTATATTGTTTCCGGTTTCTCTTTCTGCAACGCCGAGATTCCTCATAACATCAGTAAACTGTTTTGCAGTATTAAGCGCCTGCTGTTGCTGCATTATTCCGGTGCTCTGTGCAATCTGCGCGCTTTCAGCCTCTCTTCCTTCATTGGCAAATACGCGGTTATTGAACAATTCACCATACTGTTTCGATGTCATATTTTGTATGTACTCGTTTACTGACACATTTGCAGCGCCAGCAAGATTCGCTTCATGTAATCCGGCATTTGCAGATATTGTATTCATATCTGAAACAACCGATATGGTTATTTCTTTTCCTGCGAATCTGTTACCACCTCCCCTTCCGAAGTACTGCATAACCGCGGACTGGTAACTGAGATGAGGATTTACGGCAATAATATGTACACTGTTGACTGAATCCGGCATTTTAAAGTCAGCGCCTCTTCCCATAATTTCATATATACCGACATGATACTTCGATCCGCTCTTCACATAATCGCTTGCTTTACTTCTATCAATATCCGAACCGTAAACCTTGCCTTCTTTGCCTTCTCCAAACATAGAATCAAGCTTAAATGTTTTCATTGTTTCATTGAACACATTAAGCTCAGCCTGATTGTTCATGCCCATTATAAGTCCTTCATTTCCTTTCCACATTGTTTCAACGGCTGGTTTAAATGAAGAGCTTAGAAATTTTGAAGGAGCCAACATCGTACCTTCAATGTATCCGCCTTCGGCTATCGGTTTTGAAACTGTCAATCTCTCTCCGTTAATATTAACCTGCGACTGTGTAGCATTCTTAATTTCCATTTCCCTGAAATTCATCGAAAGTTGTGCCGCAGTAGAATATGTTGCGGAAAAACCTATGGCGCCGTCTGCAAGCCTGATAGATTCGATAATTGAAGAAGATGAATGTTCTCCTTTTTCAAAAACAGACATTTTATCAACGCCTACGTTTTTACTTTTTGCTTCAAGATACTGTCTTATTCCCGCAGGAGGCTGCATTCTTGCGTCAAGGCCTCCGTGGATTATGAAAAGTTCGCCGTTTCTTATATTGAAATTTATACCTTCCGCGTATGTAAGTTCGGCAAGCATCATCCTTTCAACTATTGTCTTAAGAGATTCATTGCCAAAAACATTTTCATATTTCGCATATTCAGGTCTTGCGGCAAACTCTTTTGCCGTTTCCGCTATCATCGAAGAAACATTTTTCCCGCCTATAAGTTCGCCGGTACTGGCAAGAAGAGCTATTCTCACGTTAAGCAATTCATTAATATACACTGCGTCTGCTTTTGAAGCATTTGCAAACTCTTTAACAAGAGCCAGTCTATCCGACCAAAGCTTATATTCGGCAGAATTCTTAGGAAGCGCATCCATGCGGCCTTCAATTTCAGATGCCCACTTGCCGACTTCTTCAGCACGGAGCTTCTTTGAAGCTTCACTGAGATCATTTTTTCCTTCATTCAAATGCCGTGTAAGATCTTTAAAGAGAACATCGTTTTCAAGTATCTTGCTTCTGATATTCTGATCAACGGCATCTTTAACTGCTCCGCCTCCTTCTCCTGCCATATTCCTCATTGCTTCTATAATAGCCTTATTAGTTTCAACTCCGCCGCTGCTTCCTATTTGGAGTCTTGCCGTGTACATAGCCATATCGGCTTCATCCATAAGCAGCCTGCCGATTCTGCTGTTATATATCGTATTTCCTTCTTTATCCACTCCTTTTATTCCTGTTACAAATCTCGTCGCATCTGTTCTTCCTTCTTTCAAAGCTATCTTATCTTCAAGTACGACTGCGTTGTATCTTTCATAAGTCATGAGAAGAATATTTTCAGGTACAGCATTACCTTTTGCTTCAGCAGCTTCGCCTGTCTTCACTCTTTCACTGAATTTATCTCCATAAAGCTGCCTAAACTCTCCCTTCAATCCGCCGATATTAATATCAGTGTCAGCAAGCACAATAGACAATTTATTATTGCCGGCATTTATTTTTTGAACAAGGGGCGACAGCGTTGTCACCATTACGGTTTTACCTTCACCTGTTCCCACCTTGCCAAGCACAAAGTCGGATTTTCCTGTCCTGAGTCCGTTGATTATTTCGACTTTTGCGGCTTCCAAAGCATTAAACTGAGTAGCTGACATTACCCAGCCTCTCGTAGCATATGAAGCCAGCGTATTTTTCATTAACGCATTGTATACAGCCTCTGCTCCTTTTACATTATTAACCGTCTGGAATTTATTTAAAGTGCTTTCAAGATTAAGTCTTGCGTATAATCCTGTTCCGACTTGTAATCCTTCAAACTCTCCGCCTTTCAATGTCCCGAGACTTCTATTTAAGCCGGTCGCATCAAGAATGCCGCCTCTTTCATTTATCTTTTCGCTTATTCCGCCTTCTTTTACTATTCTTTCAAATGTCTTCATTGACTCTGACAGTTTCTCTCCCATTCCCATTTTATTCATCTGTCTGAGTAATGAATTACCGTTATTTACATATTCCGCAAGATAATTATTAAGAGCCATTTGTAACGAAGCCCTGTCGATTTCATTACCTTTAGCATCTTTACCCACACTGCCTTCATGCATGAGTTTCCCGTTTTCGGCAAAATTGGCATTATTGAGTTTTATGAAGTTTTCTGCATTGATTGAAATTTTACCTGTAGTAACGTCTTTTATTATTACATTTTTATCTATAAGGAATTGCTGCATTTCAGGAGACAGCGATACAATTTTTGTATTTAACTTAACCTGAGCTTCGGAAAGCATAGCGGCAAGTTCATTAATCTGTTTTCCGCTTGAATCGATAACCGATTTAAACGCAGGTCCGGACAAATCGGCAATTTCTCCTATAACCCTGTTAAACTCCTGCAATCTTGTTAAATCGCCTTTTGTCATCGTATTATTAAGAGTATTCTCAAAAAGAGCTCTGTATGTTATCGCTTCCATCGTCAGTCCTTCTTTAGCATTCGCCTCAACAAGCTTTGCCATTACGCCTATCGTCGCAGCGCCAAAAGCGGTTTCTGCGCCGCCTCTTATAGAATCTGCTATCATTGTATTCAGCATTGATTGCCTGACTTCAAGATTTAAGTACTGCGATTTCATCACGGAATCAACAAGTACCTCTCTGGCAGCAGGCGATTTAATATTTTCAAGCACCATGCCTGCCATTTCAGGACGCAATTGTTCGGGGATGAAAGTCTTTCCTTCAATCAATTGTTTCGCGGCATTCATTTGAATCTGCTCGTTCTTGAGCATAAGGTCATTTCTCATGGAGTAGTAATTGAAGTTCTCCATTCTCATTCTTGAAGGAACAAACAGCATTGAAGCATTGCTTAGAAAGAATTCAAAGTACCCTATTTTGTTGCCTTCTGCACCAGGGTAATTCTTAGCCATTCCCAACGCAGAATCTATATTTGCACCAAGCTTGCCAAATATAATTCCGGCTATTTCATACTGCTTCATGGTCAAAGCAGTGCCTATATTAGTTGCTTCCATAAACCTTGTGGCAACTGCGCTGTTTGCCGTAAAAATATTAAAAATACTCCCGCTTTCAGCCCATTTTGTGGTAAATCTGTTAAAAATATTATTGCCGCCGAACATCGCTTGTCCGGGCATTGCCATTTCAAAGAAAGGAGAAACGATGAAACCCATACCGAATCCACCCTTAACGGAATTCCATTCGACTCTTGCCGCTTCATTATCAAAACTGCCAAATAGAGTATTATAATATGCATGTCTTACATTTGACCAGAACTCGCCTTCAAAAACAGACGGCCCTCCGCTGAATGAGTTCCATACATTATGGAAGAACGGCAGCGCCAAAGCATTGAATGTCGCAAGATGTACTCCGGAACCGATTGCGCCAAGTAAAGTTTCTACCGGACTGCCTGTTATTTTTCCGAATGTTCCACTGATGTTTTGATTTACCCAGAGGCTTGTAAATCCTGGAGCCAAAACGCTCAAAGTTCCGCCTAACACAGCTCCTCCAAGGAACATAGCTTTCAAATTATCAAAGGTTATTCCTTCAAAAGGATTATTTCCTTGAGATAAATTACCGGATATGGTCATAGCAGTATATAATGCCGTCATAGCCATGCCGACTTGTGTTGCATTTTGGGCATGGAAAGCAAACTTTTCTCCAAATGACATGCTTTTGTATTCTTTAAGATAGTGCTCTTTCAGGTCACGTACCCCTTGTCTCTGTTCTGCCATTAATTCAGTTTGCGTTTTCGGAGCAGCGGCATTTTCAGCAGGCGGATTTTTTGCCGCAAGCTCAGCCTGTTTTGCAGCGTTTATAGTTTTTACATTGCCCATAAACGACTGGAACGAAAAAGCAGCCGCCATAACAAGATTGAATGAACCTCCGATATAATTTCCCTGAGAAAAATCATATCTCGCCGCATCCATAGAACGGTTTATCATCATCATTGTGATTGCTTTAGAAACTACAAAGCCTGCTTTAGCCGCAAATCCCGAAGTGTTTACAAACGCGCCTTTGGCTCCACCCATCGCAAATCCCATCAATCCGCCTTTACCGGCGCTCCATGCTACCTGTCCCCAGTCTATAGTTCCTGTAGTAGCATATTGATAACCTGCGTTTATAGCAGCTCCTGATATCGCCCCAAATGCTGCACTCTTTGCAGCGCCGGCTATAGCTTGTCCAAATACGCCGTCAACCAGACCTTGTCCGAAAACTTTGCCGATAGCACTTTTTAATCCTTGTTTTGTAAATGAAGTCACTATGCCCTTCGCAAAATTTTCTGCCATTTGACCTATGGATTTAGAACCGTATATTGTAGTTATCGCGTATACGGCAGCAATTCCAAGGTTTATAAATCCTCCGGTAATATCGCCTTCTTGGAAACATCTTACGGATTTAAACACAGACTGCCCGACAGCTATAGAACCCACCACAGCCGTTGCCACCGAAAATACAAAACCTATCGCGGCAAACGCCGACAAAGAAGTTCCGCCGGAAGGTATTGCCGCTACTATTGCCGCTGTCGCAACTGCAACTGCAACAACGGTTGACACTACCAAAGCATCTACTACTTTTTGTACCATTTTATTATCAGCCTGAGCATCAACATGCCAGAGATTGCTATATATTTGGGCTGCCCACTCTTTTCTGGCTTTACCGAATACCGTATCGCCGCCAGCAACCCAGTCCATTACATTCGCCGCAAGTCCAAAAGGGTTCAAATAATTTACGGCAATATATCCTATAAAACTTACAACGCCTACCGTTGCTTCCCCGAATTTTTGCCAGCCTGTAGCTCCTATGGCCGTGTAACTGCCGTCGGCATTAAATTGTGTTCCGTATCTGGCTACTGTTCCGTCATTTAATACTGACCCTTTACCGAGAATAGAACCTTCAGCATAGAAAGCTGCTTGTAAAGTAGAATTTGAAAGATTGTTCATATCAATGTTATATATTATTCCGCTGGCTGTATAACTTACAATTTTCCCGTCTTTATCTCTTTCGACTTTATCTATATTTCCTTTAAAATACGATTTTTTATCTTCCGAATTTGAAGACGTCGATGCTGCCGTCTGACTGCCGTCATTTGACGGAGTTGCAGGAACAAAAGCATCTCTTATGGCAATATTCGCCATTATGCTTCCGCTGTATACCATGTTTCCGTCAGCATCTTTGGTACCTTTAATATTTACAGTTGAACCTGCCAGACAGAATATATTGGTATCTTGACCGGCTTTGCTCCATCCTTCGTCAGTCACGTTTATTCCTATATTACGTGCCAAAACCATTTGCCCTGAAGCATTACCTGTCAAAACTAATTCTCCCACACCAAAAGTCTGCATTCCTACAGTTACGGCTTTGTCGTTAATAAACAGAGAACCTGCAGGGAAATCTGCAATATCTTTAAAACCGGCATCAATAACTTTATTAAGAAGTTCGCCTTGTTTTTCAGGGCTAAGGTTGTACCATTTTTCGTCATAATGTTCTAACGACAATCTATCGAAGAATCCTGGGTCAGAAGCAAGCAAACGTTTGCTTAAAAGTGATCCAAGAGATATTTCTTCACCTTTATTAAATATTTCTGTCTGAGTGTATGAACCGTCATTAAAATGTCCTACGCCGCCCTCTGTTGATATCGTAGCAGACGTATTATCAGCGCCTGCGTAGAGGCGCATAGTAAATTCTCCGTCTTCCCACGTAGATTTTAAAGTAAGATCCGCGGCTCCGTTGATTTTAGCATCATATAATCCGCCGTTTCCAATCGTCTTATTTACAAAACCGTCTTTTGTTTTAATATCAACTTCGCCAAACGCAGCAATAATATTGGCGGCATTGTACGGACTGCCGAATATTGTAATTGAAGTAGCTCCTTCGGGAAGATTGAATAATATTTTTTCTATCATCGCAGGATCATTGCCAAGAGAGAGAGAAATTGCAGATTTCACATATCCCGTAAGAGCTTCTGTGCTTGTATTGCTGAGATCTATAGAGCATGAGAATCCTTTGTCCGGAGACCATCCTGAATTACCAAATGTCATACTGCCTGTATCGATCTTCATCGAAACGCCTTCGCCGATGATTAAGCTTGATCCGGCTAAAGCTTCCGTTCCGTTAGCCGCAATTAAAGCTTTACCGCTATTTCTGTCTATCGTAATTCTGCTGCCTGCTCCGCTTACGGAGTAAGCATTTTCACTTTCGGTTATTATTCCTCTTGTCTGGCTGGCTGCAGGTCCTGCTGCTCCGCCTTCCGGATTTTTCTTAGGAGCTTCTTTTTCCTGTCTCACGGAGGCCAAAGTATCAAGCAGATATATGTTTGCTAAATTTTTATCGACATTGTACACGCCCTTATCGTCCACACTAACTTTATACTCCCATGCAACATCAAGAGTTGTTTTAGCTCCTGCGCTGTCAATAGTTTCGTATGTACCTGCTATTCCTGCAATAGTGTAGTCGCCGTAATCGCTCTTAACTATACATCCGGAAGCGCTTGTCAGACTATTTTCTTTCTTTGCGTACAATTCGCCGTTTGCATTTTTTGCTATTGTAAATGTATGCGTCAAATAGTAGTTGCCGTCAGGCAAGCCAGCAATATTGGAAATTACCTGATCAGTTATTACGGTGTGATTGATATCAGTCTTCCAATTCTTAGTATTTTCGTCAGTTGTCCATCCTATAGCTTTCGTGGAAATACCCGCCTGAGCAAGTATATCGGCCCCGATCATTGTTCCTGTTTCAGCGTAAATGCGTACGGCTCCCATCGATTCTAAAGCCGCATCTGTAAGTAATTTTTCTTTTTGAGCACTTAACTGAAATGCTTCTGCGGCAGCTTTTGCAAGTTGTGTATCCTTTATTGCTTTTTGGTCTCCAGACGCCATAGCGTCTCTTATAGCATTGTTGTATTTACCTGAATTTATGTCTGAGGATATTCCGTCATAAGCTCTGCTTACAAAACCAGAATAAATAATTTCTTTGTCGACGGTAAGCTGGCCTTTGCTGTCTCCGAGCAATAAGCGAGACACAATGTTTGCACTTTCTCCCATACCCATCCAAAGACTTGCGGACAAGGCGTCCGCTTTGCCGCCCAAACCATAATCGCCAAACAATTTATCGCCGCCGTAAGCGTCATAAACAGCTCTCTTTTCATCCATGGTAACGGCTTTATTAAAATCTTTAAGGAAAGCTTCATTCACTTTACTTACGGCGCCGGCAAGGCTTTCCTGTTTATTGTCAAGTCCTTTTGTATACCAGTCAATCGCAGCCTGATTTCCGCTTGCCTTAGCCTCATCAAGCTTGCTTTGATATTGTGAAACAACATCTTCTCTTATTCTCAAAACATCCATAGCGTCAAAATTAAGAGAAGTCGCAAACCATGAACCGGTAGTTGTCATAGAACTGAATTTCGCTCTGTCTATTGCGTCATTCGTTCTGCCTACCCAATCCGTATTTCCTCCAAGTATACTCCACGCGACTCCGCTTGTGCCCACGCAAATTTTGCCTATATCAAGCACAAAGCCTAAACATATGTCTTCGACTATAACTTTTCCAATCACGTCCGTCCATACGACTTTAATTAAATCTTTCCCTATATTTCCGAAATATTCTCCGAAACTATTGGCCGTAAAGATCCCGCCAATCATATCAACGCAGAGAGTTTGCCATATGAGATCTTTGCAGACAGTATTCCATATCAAATCTTTACAGACGGTATTCCACAGTAAATCAACAAATACCGTCTTAGTAACATCTACAACGGTATTTACTATATTAGCTGCAATATTACCTATATATTGAACCGCAGTTTTAACCGTTCCTACAATTGCATCCGTTGTCTGTTGTCCTAATGCATGCACCATTCCTTCGTATACGCCTGCTCCTACGGACGACACAAATGCTCCCGTAAAATCTTTAACCCCATTTATAATACCGCTTACAAAACCGCTTCCCGAGTTGTAAATATCACTGAAGAAATTCCCAACCGGTTCAAATATTTTTTCATTTACCCATGAAGCTGCAGGCGCTATAATGTTGTCATATGCCGCAACCGCTAAATCTTTAACAAATCCTCGAGCTGCATTAAACGCAGGTTCAATAATATTGTCAACTAAAGGTTTTACCAAATTATTATATACCGGTTGTATTGCATTATCATATAGCCATACAGCTCCGTCGGCTATTCCTATAGCTGCAGGTTTTAGCGCATTATCATATAGCCATACAGCTCCATCGGCTATTCCTATGGCTGCAGGTTTTAGTGCATTATCATATAGCCATACAGCTCCATCGGCTATTCCTATGGCTGCAGGTTTTAGCGCATTATCATATAGCCAAACTGCTCCATCAGCTATTCCCGCAGCAGCAGGCTTTATTGCACTATCATAAACCCATGTTGCCGCATTCCCTATAGGTGCAAGAGCGTTATCGTAGACCCATCCCGCAGCACTGCTTATTGCATTTCCTGCGGGTTGAACAGCTTTGTCATAAACCCATTCTGCAGCACTGCTTATTCCACGCCCGACAGGCGCAAGAGCTTTATCATAAACCCATCCTGCAGCTGTGCCTATTGCATTTCCTACAGGCTTCAAAACATTGTCATATGCTGCTCCTACAACTTTACCTGTTCCAGAAATAACATAACCTACTTTATCACCTATCCATGCTCCTACCTTGCTGGCAGTGCTTTGCGACGCAAGGTCAATTTTATAACTGCCGTCAGCGCTTACATTGTACTGCTTATTATTCATTATAAAAGCAGAACCTGCGCCAAAAGTCTGATCAATAACATTACCGCCTGAATCCAATTTTACGGTTATACTGCCGCTTTCTTTCCATATTCCATCTTTAACTCCGTCAAACTGTTTAACAACATCTCCCTTTTCAAATCTCTGCGTATAAGAAACATTCTGATAAGTTGCTTTAGGGTCTTTTGTAGAATCTACGACATTGTAGCCTGCATAAGTAGTAAGATGATAATCATATCTTACGATGCTGCCTGCGTTAAATTTTGCATTTTCAACGCCGTTGACGGCCTGACCGCTGAGATTGACCTCGGTATAATGAGCTGAAACTCCCTGCCTGTTGTACTCCGTATAAGTGCTTACGTTTTCAGGCGTGCCTAAAGCTTTTGCTTTAGCGAAATCTCCACCCGAGATAAAAATAAGATTCCCTTTAGAATCCATAGCTCCAACGCGCAAGGAACCTTCAGTGACTTCATGACCGTAGAATTTTGAACCGGTATTGAATTTTGAGCCTAACGCGAAGAGATTACCGCTTGAGAATGTTGCCTTAAGGCTGCCGGAATTTGCAAAACTGAATTTGCCGGTAGCTCTCCAGCCATTATCTACTTCTATCACAGTACCGTCAAACGGAGTACTTATGCCGTTCCATTTTTTGCTTTGGTCTTGGTCTTGGTCTTTATTAGGCTGCGGCTGCTGGCTGCCATCCTGGTTACCTTTTTCAAACAGCACATTATCCACGGTTCCGTTTACCCATGTTATATGCATTGAACCGCTTGCAATATTAATTGTTCCGCCGCTGACTTTAATAACTCCGCCGTTATATTTAATATTGGCATAAAAAGAGGCATTAAATTGCCCTTTTGAATTTATTGTGGCAGTAACGGTCTTAAATGTATATTCCGTTCCGTACAGATTTCCTTTAATATTCGTTCCAGTAAGCGTTAGTTTATTTGCGCCGTATTGATTTAATAAGCCTGTTTCTATAGTAATTTTCTGGCCGGCTTTATACGAAAGATTAACATTATTGTCCCCACCTTTTTTTGTCCAGCCTTCAGGCAAAGTACCTTTTACATTTGATATATCGCTTGTGGCATACAATCCAAAACCTGTGTTTTTATCGTATTTAAGGTCAAGTTTTGTTCCTTGCTCAAGTTCTATTCCGAAACCCAATATATTTTCAAATTTGCTTGAACTATTGACCACTGCACCTATCACTATATTCTGATTAGCTTTAAGACTCATGACATTTCCGAGCGTCTGATAAGCATTTGCAGGAAGATCTCCGGTAAATGTGCCGCCATAAGTTAATGAATCTAATTTTGAAGCGTCAATATTAATACCTAACGCACTCATTCCATTTGCTATAGATCCTTTCGTATTGGAATCACCCGCAATGGAATAAGTGCCGTTTTTGCTTTTCCAATAGCCTTTCTCGTCCATTGTATAGGAACCGGATTTAATATCGAACGTTCCGCCGTCGGTTATTAAATGAGAACCGGCTAAAGCCGTAGCTCCTTTTCCTTTGGCTATAAGCTCATTGTTTGTCAGAGTTATTGTTCCGCCGGCTTTGATTGTAGTGCTTCCGTCGGCATTATTTATTATGACGCCTTTTGTTTTAGAAGCATCCGGCAGAGTGCCGGGTTCGCTGCCAGGCTGGCCGGCTTTAGGAAAGATATTAAAATCCGTATTATTGCTTACAACGCCGCTCAATACCATTCCAACGCCGAGAGCATTGCCTTCGGCATCTTTTATGGTTTGTATCTCATATTTTCCGTCAAGGAATCCGCTTCCTTTTTGTCCGTTTCCGTTATCATGAGTATATTTGCCGCTTATTGCGCCGGAAACATCGCCTGTAATCGTATAACCTTTACCGTCTTCATTCCTTGTGTATTTATATGATATGTCGCGATCTGCAATGAGTGAATCATTTGTACCTGGAACCGAAACCGTGCTTCCTTGTTTAATATTTCTGTTTCCTTCCGCCACAACCAATACTTCTTTTCCGTTAACTGTCACCTTTTTCAGAGTCTGAGTTTCATTTATGCCTGCCGACGTAACTTCCCAATCACTGCCGTTCCATCCGGCGCTTGCATTTTCAGTAATTACATTTGTAAAAGTTCCGTCTCCGTTCTTTTTAAAATCAGCGGTATACACGCTTCCGGCCTTGAGCACGGGATCGGATAGTAAATCTTTGCCTATGCTTTCAAGCGTTCCGGTTATCGTTTTACTTGACAGAATATCGCCGTTTTTATCCGTCAAAATATCTTGCTTTTTGTATTCGGCTTCATTTGATGAGCCTAAAGGCGGCAAATCAACCAAAATATTATAACTTGTCCCGTTCTCGTCATATTTGAGCGAAAGATTAAGATTACTTAGCGTCGTAACTGTTTCTTTTACTTCTCCGTTTTCAAGCGTTCTCTTTAAAGAATGCGTTACAACTCCTGAACCTTCAACATAATTCGGAGATTTGTCCCATCCTTTAACGTCGGACAGTTCCCCTACTGTTACGCTCCTTTCTATGCTTCCGTCGGCATTTTTCTTCTCGGCGGAAATATCATATCTTAAATCTTTAGTATTATCCGTTTTTGAAACAGACCAATCCGAACCTATATTCAAACCCGTTCTTTCAAGTTTTGTTATGGATCCGTCGGGATTATATATCGTCTCAATATGCGAACCGCTTCCGTCTTTAAATTTCGGATTTGATTTAAAGTCCGGACCAATTGATTCAAGTATGCCGCCTGTAACTTTCGTTGACAGAATTTTTCCGTTTACATCTCTTACAACTTCCTGCATGCTTCCTTCCGCAGGTTTGACGGTATCATCAGGTTTGCCTGAAAGAACCGGCAGACTAATAATAATATCTCCCGAAGAATTTATTGATAAGTCTAAATTACCGTACGCGGTCGTAGTAGATTTTGAACCTTTCTCCGAATATACGGTTTCCGTATCCAGCTTAGAACCGCTTCCTTGTCTAAATACAGGATTAGACGCTAAATCCCCTCCGATACTTTCAAGGATCCCGCCTGTTGACGATCTGAAAATTTCTCTTCCCTGTTCGTCTCTTACAACTTTTTCCTGTTGATAATAAGCGTTTTTAGTACCATCTTGCGAGCTTGCCGGCATATTTAAAATAAGTTTTCCGTCGGAATCAAAAGAAATATCAAGTCCGCTGACCAATGTGCTGCTCTCTACTTTGTTAGAACCGTCAGATGCATAAACAGTATTCTGTCTGAAGCCTTTTTCCAAAACAGGCTTATTATTGCCGCCTACGAGTTCTTTAATATTTCCGCCTTCTGTAGTAACGGACAATACGCTGCCCCTAATGTCCCTGACTATTGTCTGTTCCGTGTATTTTGCCTCGGTATTTTCACCGTCTGCCGCTACAGGCAACGAAATTTCAAATGTCCCTGTTTCAGCATTTAATTTCCAATTTACGCCGCTGATTTCAGTTTTCGTTTCAATCGAACCGCTAGCCGTATACTTAATATTAGTTGTTGCCGAATCGACAGTGCCGTCTTTAAATTCATAATCTGTAATCCATCCTGTTTTTGCCTTATCGGAACCTTTGGCAAGCTCTCCCGATAGTATGGAACGCGTAACTATATTTCCATTGGCATCCTTTGTAATATTCTCCGTCGTCAATATGTCTTTAGACTGTTCGGTAGCAGTCAGCTGTCCGTTTACCATGCTCAAATTGGTTCTTTCAAGAGTCTGGATTTTTGTTCCGTCTTTACTCCTTATCTCAGTTATCTCGTTCACGGAAGCAGGTTTATAATTAGGATTAGTATCCCAATCTTTTGTATCGCTGAGTATACCTTTGGTTATACTGGTAGTAGTACTGCCGTCGGAATTTTTTGTAACTTGCTTTGTTGAGGCTTCATTTACCGTAAACTCCGTCTCGCCGGTTGCTTTCCATCCGGTTACCGCGCCTCCTTCGATAACAATAGTTTCTATATTAAGGTTTGTGCTGGTTAATGTTTTTGTTATTGAACCGTCCGCATTTTTAATTTCGGTTATCTCGGTGCCTGTTTTCGGCAGGTTCAGACTGCTTATGCTTCCGTCCCAGTCTGCAAAATCAGAAATCATTGCCTGTACGGTTATTGTTTTTCCTTCGGAATCTGATTTAGAATACGATATAACGTTCGGATTTGCGGAACCGGTATCATAACTAAACCGTCCTTTTATTTCCATATTACGCGTATCTATTTTATTCGTAGGAAGTTCACCTTTACTTCCTTTGCTTTCATTGGATATAAGCCCGGATGTTCCGAACAGCATCTGCGTCACTATTCCGGCCATATCATCAGTTGACATCTTATTAAGCACGCCGTTATCGGTTCCGAAACTGTCGGATTTTTGATCTCCTTCTCCGGCAACAGCTTTTTTGATGCCTTTATCTTTTGACGCATCTGCTCCTTTGTCTCCCAAAACAAACTTAGTTATCTGCATCCCGACATTTGAAAGCTCCATCTTTGTGGCAAAAACTACGTCTTTTGTCGATTCGCTCAAATCCACGGAATATATTACGGATTTTATAATATTGGTCTCTCCGTCGACAACTCCGACACCCATAAGTATATTCGTGCAATCTCCGAGCGACGCGTCAATTGAAAGTATGTTCCTGCTGCCGAATGTTGTTTTGCCTTGTCCGCTTTTTATATCGTACACCGACGCTTTAAAATTAATTCCGTCTCCGCCTACTCCGTCAAATACTACCATCTTAGATTTACTGCTTGTAGCTCCGTACATCTTGGCTATATCAGAATTTATGTTCGCTTCCGCGTCGCCTTCTATAGCTACGTCTATTTGATACGCGGCTGTATTTTTACCGTCATCGCCTTTCTTGGTTATTGATGTTGTCTTTGTTTTCTCTTTACCGTCGGCAGACTTCACCGTCTGCACATGCGTCGCATTTGCAAAATTGCTTTGCGCCATGCAGAAATTCGCAACTCCGGCCATTCCGTTATATGAATACGCATTGCCCATCCCGAGTATTTGATTATTCGTTACCGGACCGTTAAAGTTCGCTGAGAAAGTCTGCGTATATCCGAGATTGTTTTGGTCCAAAATAGGATTAATTGAAATATTAGTATTGCCTGCCGCATCTATAGTTCTGGTAATATCCGCTATTTCATTGCCTTTTTTATCAAATACAATGCCTTTTCCGCTTTCTTCATCAAATGTCGCCCTGCCTTCTTGTTTTTTAGCCGGATTTATACCTTTCAAAGCATTTTCAACTTTCTGGTCCATATTCGCGAAAAAGCCTTTCAACGCATTGTATGATTGTCCGAAATCATTACCAAATACACCGTCAATTAAATCACAAAGCGGCTTTAACGGCGCCAATGACCCCATCGGGCTAAAATCTTGAGGTATATATCCAGTCGCAAAATTTACAAGGCTATATGCTAAATTGGCTTTACCGTCTGCTCTTTGCTCTTTAATGTCCATCACCGCTGCCCAGTTTATGGACACATTGCAGTACCCGCTGGTACTTTCGCTTATCGTGCCGTCTTTTCCTTTTATCCTTGTATAACTGCCTCCCATGCTTACATTGCCCATTTTGCCGTCTTTTCCAATGCTAAAACCGCCGCTCGCCCCTATGCTGAAATATGTCCCTTTCTGTGATTCAGGGTCATTGATATCCCTGCGTTTAGGCTTTCCATTTTCGTCTCGTATAACTCTGCCGTTTTCATCCCTGTAATATTCGTCAACATAATTGCCCCAATTAAAACTCGCTCCTACATTCCATCCGGATTTACCATAACCCACATTTATTCCGTATTGCCCTAGTTTCTCGCTGTAAGAGAATCCGACTGTAACGCCTTGATAACTGATCCCGACAGTATGCGTCTTATATCTTGTGTTATACGAATAGTTCACGGCTACTCCGAAAGCTCCCAAAACAAAGCTATGCGTCCAGCCGTCGGTATGCGCTCCGGTAGTGTCATATTCCCTGTATTGTGCCTGATAGCCTATTGTCACATAGAATGTTATCGTTAATCCGAAATACTTCTGGTGTCCGTATATTTCATCGTTTCTCCAGTAACAGTTCAAATTCAATACATTGCCGGCCTGTATCTTTACTCCGTACTGCTCGAATTCTCCGGTATTTGTGTTATATCCCTTTTTATATCCTATAAATATATTGTCGCCGGCTTCTATGCAGAATCCGTACTGATAATAGAATCCGCCGTTCTCATATCCGAACCCGAAAAATATCAGGTTCACTCTAAACGACAAAGCGTCTAATATAATGTCTCCGCCTATTGACCACACTATGTCGTGTATTTTCCCCATCCACTCATCGCACCATTCCGCTGCCTGTCTCAATCCCTTTCCGTCTTCAGTGCCTGCCCAGTCTACTAATGTCTGTTCCCAGTTATCTAACCCGAACATTCCGCATACCGACGACAATGATAACAATGTCATCTCCAAACTTAAAAATGCTATCTCTATACCAAACTGCATCGTGACCTTTATCATATCGCCCAAGCCGTAAT
>JGI24702J35022_10000458_pt1 | contig 24529 bp, 18 predicted proteins | sample TergutTh196P4_FD_35022 | JGI IMG/M metagenome (IMG submission 35022)
GCAGTCTGATTTAGATACCCTTCAGTTGTTTGGACAAAAGACATGCCGTCCTCTGTGTTTCTCTCGGCCTGTCTTAAACCATTAATCTGAGTCCTCATCTTTTCAGATACTGCAAGACCAGACGCATCATCTCCAGCCTTATTGATTCTTTCCCCTGAGGAGAGTTTTTCCATACTCTTTTGAACTTCCCAGTGAGAAAACTTCAATGTTCGGTTGGAGTTTATAGCGCTCATATTGTGATTAATAATCATGTTACACTCCTTTGTTTCTATCTGTCTGTTTCTGGCTTCCTTGCCAAGCTGATTTCGAAGGCAGTCGAAATCAGTCATTTTAATACCAGTCTTAGTATTGCCACATAGCAATATGAATTTGATTAGTCATTTAAGACTATGTCAAAAACTCTCAAAAAAAATAATTAAGCAGACAATTTTACGCTATTATACAGTTTTCAAAGAACAATGAGCCAAGGAGAGACTTTCTCCTACTCGTATTTTCGCTGCCTTTGGTGTGTAAGTTAAGTTTGATTATATGTGTTTATATAGGTTTATTAGGGTTTATTTTAGATTATATTATTTATTCGTATATTATTAGGTATAATTCAATTTTTTTCTTATTTTTTCGATTTTTTTGATTTAGAGGCTCTGACCCCCTACATAGGATAAATTTTTTGCCCCTACAATGAGGGTCAGAGCCTATGTAGATAAAAAATAACCTCTCTGTTTCATAAAGTTTTTGGATTGCAATACAAAAAGTATTGACTTTCATAAAGTTTTTGGATTATAGTCCAAAAAGTATTGATTTTTATAAAGTTTTTGGATTGTAGTCCAAAAAAAGGAATAAACATGATAGCCAGACCTGAATATATAGAAAAGCTTTTAGTATTTAAGGATACAAAAATAATAAAAATAATAACAGGTGTGCGGCGCAGCGGAAAATCCACCCTATTTGAATTATATCAGAATGAACTAAAACTCCAAGGTGTACAACCTGTACAAATTCAAAACATAAATATGGAAGATTTGGCTAACGAACCGTTGAAAGATTATCACAAACTCTATGAACAAATAACCAAAAACCTTGTTCCTGATAAACAGAATTATGTTTTCTTGGACGAAGTACAAGTAGTTCCGGAATTCGGACAAATAGTGAACAGCCTTTACTTGAAAAAAAATATCGATATATATTTAACCGGTTCTAATTCTAAAATTCAATCAAAAGATATCGCCAGCAAAATAGAACGTGAATATGTCACAATTCACATGCTCCCCTTATCTTTTAAGGAATACATGTCTGCCCGGTCAAATCCGGCAAACACAGGCTATGACGATATATTCCGTGAATATCTGGAGTATAGTTCCTTTCCACGCGTTTTAAGTTTCAGAACGTATGAACATTCCTCTAATGACATTATGACGCCTGTTTATGACAATTGGGATAAATCTGCAGTCCGAATATATTTGCATGACCTGTACGAGAAAATAGTTTTAAAAGATATCGTTGAAAACAAAAAAATAGCTGAGACAGGCCGGTTAGAATCGGTTATTCGTTTTATGGCGGATAACATAGGCAAAGAAACTTCTATAAACAATATAGCAAATACAATGAGTGCAAGCGGACGAAAAATAGACAATCGTACTGTTGAAAGTTATATAGAGGCGTTCTGTGACAGTTTTGTTCTATATAAGACTAACAGATATGATGTGAAAGGTAAGGAATTTTTGAAAACTCAGAACAAGTATTATTTGGTGGATATTGGGCTGCGTTATCTGTTACTGGGAAATAAAAAGACCGACAGCGGCAGGATATTAGAAAATATCGTGTACTTAGAACTTTTGCGGCGCGGATACAATGTCTATATAGGAAAAGTCGGAGATAAAGAAGTGGATTTTGTTGCCGAAGGACCAAACGGAACAGAATACTACCAAGTATCCGAAACTATTCGCAGAGAAGATACTTTTGCAAGGGAAGTTGCCTCGTTAAATTCAATAGATGACCACAACCCGAAGTTTTTACTGACACGGGATTATGATACTTCCTCATACAAAGGAATAAAAATCCAAAATGTATTAAAGTGGTTGTTAGGGAAATAGTTTTTTGTGCAAGAGCTTGTCCCCTGCACTCCTCAAAAAAAATTTATGCTTTAATCCTCAAACAACGGCGTAGACAAATACCTCTCGCCTGTGTCCGGAAGAATAACCACAATCGTTTTTCCTTTATTTTCGGAACGAACGGCAATCTGTGTTGCAGCCCAAAGCGCTGCGCCGGAAGATATACCTGCCAGCAGTCCTTCACAGCGTGCAAGAGCGCGTCCGGCTTGAAAAGCATCATCGTCTTTTACAGTGATAATTTCATCATAGATACCTGTGTGCAATACATCAGGTACAAAGCCTGCACCGATGCCTTGTATTTTGTGTGATCCGGCTCTGCCTTCGGACAATACAGGCGAATCAAACGGCTCTACGGCAATTATTATCAAAGCCGGATTTTTTGATTTAAGATATTCACCTGTGCCGGTAATTGTTCCGCCCGTGCCGATGCTTGAAACAAAAATATCCACTTTGCCGCCAGAGTCTTCCCAAATTTCCGGACCTGTAGTTTCACGATGTATCTGCGGATTGGCTGGATTTACAAACTGTCCGGGAATAAACGAGTTCGGCATTACAGCAGATAATTCTTCAGCTCTTTCTATTGCGCCTTTCATGCCTTTTGCCCCATCGGTCAGTACAAGTTCTGCACCGTATGCAGCTAACAGTTTGCGCCGCTCTATGCTCATCGTTTCAGGCATGGTGAGTATAATGTGGTATCCTCGCGCTGCAGCCACAGAGGCAAGGCCGATACCTGTATTGCCGCTGGTAGGCTCAATAATGACAGAACCGGGTTTTAATCTGCCGCTTCTTTCAGCATCGTTAATCATTGCAAGCGCTATACGATCTTTGATGCTGCCTGTTGCATTGCAGTATTCTAGTTTCCCGATAATTTCCGCATCCAGATTTTGTTCTTTAGCGTACCTGTTCAGCCGCAGCAACGGTGTTTTTCCGATTAGTTCTGTTAAGCTGTTTGCAATCTTTGACATTTATTTTACCTCCTTATAGTATCTGTTTAAATAGTATCTGTTTAATGCCTGTTTAATGCCTGCTCCAGATCTGCGATAATATCATCTATGTGTTCGGTTCCAATGGAAAGCCTGACAGTATTCGGTTTTATCCCCTGGTCCAAAAGTTCATCTGCAGAAAGCTGGGAATGTGTTGTACTTGCAGGGTGGATTACTAATGATTTGGAATCCGCAACATTTGCAAGAAGTGAAAACAGTTCTAATCTGTCTATAAAGTTCTTTGCCTGTTCCGATCCGCCCTTAATCTCAAAAGTGAAAATCGATCCTGCGCCGTTTGGGAAATATTTTTGATACAAGGCGTGATCAGGATGTGTTGGCAGGGAAGGATGATTTACCGCTTCTACCTTTGAATGATTACGCAGATAATTTACAACTTTCAGCGTATTCTCTACGTGGCGTTCTACTCGTAATGACAGGGTTTCCAATCCTTGCAGAAAAAGAAAAGAATGGAACGGGCTTATTGTTGCGCCTGTGTCCCTCATTAAGGTAACCCGAATTTTTATAATGTACGCAAGATTTCCTACAGCCTCGGTAAACACAACTCCGTGATAGCTGGGATTTGGTTTGGACAGACCCGGGAATTTATCGTTTGCCGCCCAATCAAATTTTCCCGCATCCACTATAACGCCGCCGATGGCCGTACCATGACCGCCGATGAACTTGGTAGCTGAATGAACAACTATATCTGCTCCATGCTCAATGGGGCGAAACAGGCATGGCGGCGCAAAAGTATTGTCAACTATAAGCGGGATTCCACTTTTGTGTGCTATAACTGCCAATGCATCAAGGTCAACAATGGTGGAATTGGGATTTCCCAGAGTTTCCACAAACAAGGCCTTAGTATTTTCGTTGATGGCGTTTTCAAAGTTTTTCGGATCGCTACCGTCTACAAAAATAGTAGATATACCTAAATCGGGCAAGGTATGTGCGAAAAGGTTATATGTCCCGCCGTAAATTCGTTTGTCGGATATGATGTTATGTCCTGCTGTGGCGATATTTTGTATTGAGTATGTAATTGCCGCTGCTCCTGATGCTGTTGCCAAAGCGGCAACTCCTCCCTCAAGAGCAGCAATGCGTTGTTCAAATACATCTGATGTGGGGTTCATGAGCCGGGTATAAATGTTGCCGCTTTCCGTTAAGGCGAATCTTCCTGCTGCTTGGCCGCAATCCCTGAATACATAGGATGTTGTAGCATAAATCGGCACTGCCCTTGCATCTGTAGCCGGATCCGGCTTTTCCTGTCCGGCATGAAGCTGGAGCGTTTCAAACTTGTAATTTTTCCCCATTATTATCTCCTTATATTTAGCTTGTATATATATCCTATGTGTATAGTAATATATATCAAAATAAGTAAATTTTGCCAATAGTTTTAGGATATAAATTGAAAAAAAATTAGTTGAAATTGAAACGGTAAAACCTTGTTTTCGGTAAGTTGATATAGTGAATTAATTTAAATAACTGAATTGCCACACCGCTTTCGGCGGTCGTATCAATAAATAGTTCCTGCCCGCTGACCGCGGGCGGAACATTATTACGTAAACATTGACGCAACATCTTTTGCAAGAAAACCTATTTTTTTAGTTTTATGAATCTAAAATCTTCAACATATAAAACTCCCTTTATCTCAATATGAAAATGAAGGATTGTCATAGTCAACAGTGGCTTCCCCGCCTGAGAAAACGACTTTTTCAAAAAACCTTGCTGTTCCGTTAGTAATGTCAAGAATTGCAACGGTATATGTGTCGTTACCTGTGTAAGTACTTGGAGCGCCGGGAATTGCATCAATTTTAACTGGTGAAGAATTAGACATTCCTCCGGCGATTTGATGCCCTGTTGTCAAATAACTCGAATATATTGGGTAAAATTCTGATGGCGTGCTTGGGATTTCACCTGCATAAGCAAAAATCGATACAGTTATATCCACTCCTCCAGGTTTGTGATCAACAGTCAGTCCTGTTCCGGTGCCAACGCTGGTGACTGTGGCATCTGACATTGAATTCCAGTCGAGGGTGGTTGATGGTACACCGCTGGAGAAGCTAATACTGTTCTGATATTTGGCGGCAACGCCGGAAAATATTAAAACATTGTATGTACCTGTGAAATTCCCAATCCAGGTTAACTCAAAAGAAGAATCTCCTCCTGTTCCCGATGCTATTAAACCTGCTGTCATAAGAACACCTTCAAAGGTACTGGTAGAACTTAATGTTGCGCTTGTAACCACCACCTCATAAGAAGATGGACCATTGGAGAGAGTCAATGACTCACCTGTCACAGGAGGACCACTGGGAGGTGGAGTAGAATCGCCTGAATCACTGCCACCACACCCGGCAAAGCCAAAAACCAACATAAGCACTGCCATAAGTGTCATCGCACGAAGTTTGATGGTAAGAAAATTTGAAGTGAGGGTTAAAAGTGAAAAGTTTTTCCTATACAGATGTGCCGCGGTCTCTCTCTCTCTCTCTCTCTCTCTCTCTCTCTTATATAAGAAAGAACATTTAAATTTATCATATAAAACTCTCCTTGATATTATAAAATTTAGTAATATAGTATGCACTCTAAGTACATCTTTTATTGCTATTTTAATCTAATAAGCAAAAAGGAATGAAAAGTCAAATAAAATTTATTATTAAATGGAATTTTATTAATGTATAAAATGTATATATGTAGAAATATAAAAATCCAAAAAAACAACTATTTCCTACCGATAAGTAATATTTTATATTGACTTTACTCAAAATATTCATTATTCTTATCGATAGGTAAGAAAAGTATAAAAATTGAAGCGCCCAATATCAATGAGGATGAAAGATGAGCAAAAAGCTGAATGTATATCTTTGCGAAAAAAAGATTGGCGTATTAAGCGAAGATGAATTGCTGCAACTCTCGTTCCAATATGATAATACAGGTGTAGCGCCTTTGTCAGTTAATATGCCTGCAAGAACAGAAATCTATCCTCATGCTTTAGCATATCCTTTTTTTGAAAATCTGACTCCGGAAGGAGAAGTTTTTGAAATACTTACTAAAGGTCATGTTTCGGGTAACAAAACATTTTCCATTTTAGATAGATTTGGCGGAGATTGCGCCGGCGCGGTTGCCTTCTATGAAACATCTCCGAAAGATAAAGAAAAACTTTACGAAATATCTTCTTTCAAAATCGCGCAAATTATTGACAAACTGCCGGAGGATCCATTGCTTACAGGCATGGATAATCCGCCCCGTTTATCGCTTGCAGGAGCTCAGTCAAAGTTTGCGATTTTTAAATCCGATGGAAAATATTTTCGTTCCAATGATGAAAATCCTACAACCCACATAATAAAAATAAATAATAAAAGATTTCCCGATTTACTGAAAAACGAATTATTTTGCATGAAATTGGCAGAAGCATTGCAATTGGATGTTGCCGAAACAGAATTAAAAGAAGCCCAAGGGCACCCCTATCTTGAGATTACAAGATACGACAGGGTTTTTGAAAACGGAGCTGTCAACCGCATACATCAGGAAGATTTCTGTCAGGCGCTTGGCATAGTTTCCGACAGAAAATATCAAGCAGGCGGAGGAGCAAGTTTAAGAGACTGTCACAGAATTATTTATAAATATTCCGATAATCGCCTGACAGATATTATGCGATTTATTGAATGGATTATTTTTAATTACCTTATCGGTAATACCGATGCGCACGCAAAAAATCTGTCCCTGCTTCATTCTCATACCGGCATAAAGCTTGCCCCTTTTTATGATATTCTATCAACAGAGATCTACCCGGAAAAAATCGTTGACCATAATACGGCAATGCTTTTAGGCGGAAAAGGAAAATACGGTTCATTAAAGCCCGCAGATTTCATCGCATTATTTAAAACATTAGAATTGAACACCACAAATACAATGAAGAGCATAAAGGACAAATTCGCCAGTCTTGTTTCTACAGCGGAAAATCTCCGTGAAAGATTGATAGCGGAAGATACATCTGTTTCTTCTGTTTATGATGATATAATTGCAATTATAAAGAAGCGGTTTATTGTATTATTTGGAATCCCTTAACTCTCCATCGTGTCAGAAAGCCGTACTGAAAGATTCCTATATGTTAAATATGATTTGCATTTTCTTACTTTTTTCTTGACATTTTTTAAATTAATCTACTAATCATATATGTATAATATGTAAGGAGAAATCCATGAAAATATCGACAAAAGGGCGATATTCGCTCCGTATGCTGTTGGATCTGGCAGAGCATAAGAACGAAGGGTTTATTTCATTAAAAGATATATCGGAAAATGCAAACTGAGACATTGAGCATCGGCGGAATGACTTGTGCCGCTTGCGCCGGACGTGTAGAAAAGGCAATTGGCAAACTTGAGGGCATTGAAAGCGTTAATGTAAATATTGCAACTGAAATAGCTACTGTTGCATACGATCCGCAAACAATAAAACTTTCCGCCATTCGTGAAGCGATAGAAAAAACAGGTTATAAGGCGCTGGAGCATAAAAAAGTCAGCGCTGTCGATGAAGATTGGGGCCGAAAACAGAAGGAAATCAAAATACTTAAAACAAAAACTATTGTTGCCATGATTTTTGCGCTGCCGCTTTTTTATATCTCAATGGCTCCTATGATAAAGTTCAGAGGGGTACAATTCGGTTGGCTGCCATTTTGGACCCCGATTCACACTACCATGGAAAATTCTCCTCTTATATTTGCAATAATGCAGATAGTTCTGGTGCTTCCGATTGTCATAGCAGGGTTTAAATTTTACACCGTTGGATTTACGGCGCTTGTTCGCCGTAGTCCCAACATGGATTCTTTGATTGCCATAGGAACTTCGTCGGCGATAATTTACAGCACATATAACACATGGAGAATTGCAAACGGTGATTTTGCGGCGGTAGACCTTCTGTATTTTGAAACGGCCGGCGTTATCTTTGCATTAATACTGCTTGGCAAAACCCTTGAAGCCGTGTCAAAAGGAAGAACCGGCGAGGCGATTAAAAAGCTCATGGGACTTGCGCCTAAGACTGCCATCATCATACAAGACTGTGTAGAAAAAGAGATTCCGATTGATGAAGTGGAAACCGGCAATATTATCGTGGTAAAACCCGGTGTGAAAATCCCTGTTGATGGTACGGTGTTAGAGGGGCATACCTCAATAGATGAATCCATGCTGACAGGCGAAAGTATGCCGGTGGACAAAAAAGCAGGCGATACGGTGTATGCCGCAACAATAAACACAACAGGGACAATACAATTCCGGGCTGATAAAGTAGGAGCTGATACGGCGTTAGCGCAGATCATAAAACTTGTTGAAGACGCACAAGGCAGCAAAGCTCCCATAGCGGCATTAGGCGACAAGGTTTGCGCTGTGTTTGTTCCGGTTGTGTGTGCGATTTCAGTACTGGCTGGAATAACATGGTTTTTAACAACAGGTAATGTAGCCTTTGCACTTTCAATTTTTATTACCATACTAGTTATTGCCTGCCCTTGCGCTTTAGGTTTGGCAACGCCAACGGCAATAATGGTTGGCACAGGAAAAGGCGCAGAAAACGGAATACTGATCAAGGGAGGTGAGGCATTGGAAACCACCCACAAGACCAACACGATTGTCTTTGACAAGACAGGAACAATAACCGAAGGCAAACCTACCGTAACCGATGTCGTTTTGAGGACCGGGGATCCGGGGATAGATATCGAGGAGGATTATTTTCTCCAAATAGTTGCATCTGCCGAGAGTGGGAGTGAACATCCCTTGGGACAGGCTATTGTGTCCGGAGCGCAGAACAAAGGACTTGAGTTAATAAAAGCGGATAGCTTTAATTCCATTACCGGACGTGGTATTGAAGCTGTGATAAACGGACAATCTGTTCTTGCAGGAAACAGAAAGCTCATGGATGAGCGCAATATTTTACTTACGGCATTGGAAGCCGAATCAGACAGATTAGCAAATGAAGGCAAAACCCCGATGTATGTCGCCATTGATGGGAAACTTGCAGGAATTGTGGCGGTTGCTGATGTGGTGAAAGCGAGCAGCAGCAAAGCCTTTGAACGCCTGCACAAAATGGGAATTGAAGTTGCCATGATAACAGGCGACAACAAAAAAACCGCTGCTGCTATTGCAAAACAGGTGGGGATTGACCGTGTGCTTTCCGAAGTATTGCCTCAGGACAAATCCAATGAAATAAAGAAACTTCAAAACGAAGGCAGGAAGGTAGTAATGGTTGGGGACGGTATTAACGACGCCCCTGCGCTGGTACAGGCGGACATTGGTATTGCTATCGGCAGCGGCACGGATGTCGCGATGGAAAGCGCGGACATTGTGTTAATGCGATCCGACCTAATGGATGTACCTACGGCAATAAATTTGAGCAGACGGACAATCCGCACAATTAAGCAGAATCTTTTCTGGGCATTCGCTTACAACACGCTTGGTATTCCTGTTGCCGCAGGGCTTCTGTATCTCTTTGGGGGGCCGCTCATGAACCCCATGTTTGCCGCCGCAGCCATGAGTCTTAGCTCCGTGTCGGTTGTATCCAATGCTTTACGGCTTAAGAGGTTTAAGGCGTAATCTGCATAATTTAAAAATCACGTTGAGATTCCATTTAACACGAACAGTCCGTACTCGGCAAAATAATTCGGCGCAAAAACTACCATGCAATTTTTGCCTTCACTGTTTATTTTAAAGTGGAGTCTCTTTTCTATTGAGTAGCTGTTTGAATTACAGTACCTTTCAAAGTCTTTGATTGTTACCATATGTATATTTGGGGTGTCATACCATTCATATGGAACGGAATTAGATTTCGGCATACTGCCATACCATGACAATTGACGGCGCATAGGATGATAAGCAAAATTTGGGAAACTTACAATGGCTTTTCTGCCTATGCGCATGATTTCTTTTATAATAAAGGCGGGTCTCTTTGTGCTTTGCAGGGTTTGATTAAGGATTACGAAATCGAATGAGTTGTCCCTGTAATCGGTCAAACCCTCGTCTATGTCTGCCTGATAGCAGTAGAGTCCTTTTTCGAGACAAAGGCTCAGACCCTCTTCTGATATTTCAACGCCGTAACCCTTGATGTTTTTCTTTTCATGCAGCAAAGCGAGAAGCGAGCCGTCTCCGCAGCCTAAGTCAAGAACGCTTGAGCCTTCGGGCACTAAGTCTATTACGAGGTCGTACCCTATATTTTCATGTTTTATCATTTCATTTTCCGATTTCATTGTGCTGTTTCCTTAAGAAGTTGGATATATTTTTTTGTAAAAGTTCGTTGTTGACTAAAAACGAGTCATGTCCCTTGTCGGTTTCGATATTGGTGTACACGACGTTTTTTCCGTTGCCGCGAAGCGCCTGAACAATATCTTTCGACATGACAGCCGTATAGAGCCAGTCTGATGTGAAGCTGATTACAAGATAGTTAGATTTTACTTTTTCAAAAGCAGTAATCAGGTTGCCATTATATTCAGACGAGAGATCAAAAAGATCAATGGCTCTTGTTATGTACAGGTATGAATTTGCGTCAAAGCGATCAACAAATATGTGTCCCTGATTGTGCAGGTAAGATTCTACCATGTATTCGGTTTTGAACGAAAAAGCATCGGGATCGTTTTTCTGAAATTTGCGTCCAAAGCGCGCATGCATGTTTTGCTCGCTCAGGTATGTTATGTGAGCTATCATTCTGGCTAAGCCCAAGCCTGAACCGGGTACGGTTTTTCCGTAGTAATTTCCATTGTTCCAGTTCGGATCATTTATGATGGCCTGCCGTCCCACCTCGTGAAAAGCAATGCCTTGCGCCGACAATCTGGCTGATGTTGCAATGGCAATGACAGAGTGTACCATGTCGGGATATAGTACCGACCATGCCAAAGATTGCATGCCGCCCATTGATCCTCCTGCAGTAGCGAGAAGCTTGTTTATGCCCAAATGACTTATAAGGCGGTATTGAGCTTTTACCATGTCAAAAATGGTCACCATGGGAAAACTGAGAGCATACTGGCTGTCCGTAACCGGATTAATCGAGGCCGGACCTGTCGAGCCGCTGCAACCGCCTATTATGTTGCTTGATATAATGAAGTATTTGTCTGTGTCAAATGCCTTGCCGGGCCCTATGTAAAGATCCCACCAACCTGCGGCCTTTTCGTCGGGAGAATTATAACCTGCGGCATGGGCCGAACCGGAGAGCGCATGGAGGATAAGTATTGCGTTATTTTTTTCAGCGTTAAGTTTGCCGTATGTTTCGTAGACTATAGTTACAGGAGTGATTTCCTTGCCTGATTCGAGCTCAAGCCTGTCAAAGGTAAATTCTTGCGGGGTAACTATTCCTACTGTGTTTTCTGTATTCATGAAAATCTTCCCTTATGAACTAACATGTGTAAACTAACATGCAAATCTTCTTTTGTGAATTAACGAAAAGATTCCAGGATGGATAGCGGAGCAACTAAACGTAAGCGGATGCCTGCTGTCTCATCTTCCGGAATATTCCGTTGGAATTGGCACCTCTTTACAAAAATCATAACGGTTGCCGTGGCTTCACAGGGCCAGTCCCTCCGCCACTCTGGATAAGACAATATCTACCAGACAAATATTAGTGAGAGATTTGTCAATAAAATTTATGATAACTATAGTTGTTTTCTGTGAACTTTAAGTCCCGTAGAGACGGATTATTATCCGTCTCTACACAATTTTCACATAGAACTTTCTGTTTCTCGGCGGATCAAACTCGCAAAAATATATACTCTGCCATGTTCCGAGAACAAGTTTTCCGCCGTTAATTATGAGGGTTGCGCTTGAACCGACTGCGCTCGCTTTCAGGTGAGCCGCGCTGTTGCCTTCCGCGTGGCGGAATTCCGGGCGGTCAGGAAAAGCTTTGTCTAAACCAAGGAGCAGGTCTATTACCACATCAGGGTCTGCATTTTCGTTTATTGTAATACCTGCAGTTGTATGTGCGCAATAGACTAAAACAATGCCTTCTTTCACAGCGCTTTTGGAAACAGCCTCGCGGACTTGCGAAGTAATATTATAAAAATCAACGCGTGGCGTAGAGATGGAGTATTCGTAGAGCATATCTTATATTTCACTCCCTAATTCTATTTTCTTATACGGTCTGATTTTTGCAAGAAAATTTCGGATAAAAACCATCACCCCATCTGCGCAAATCCTGATCATCTGCGTCATCTGTGTGCCCCGTGTTTTATGACACAAAATATTCCTTGCTATTAAAAGATAATTCTTCTATAAAGGCTAATAATAAAGGCTAATAAAAAAAGGTTAATATGTAACTTTATTAAAATTACAGAACACTATTATACTATTATTAAAATACTCTAAGGAGGAAATTTTTTATGAAAAAATTGAGTTTTTTATTTTTAGGATGCATTGTAACTCTTTTGCTTACAAATTGCACAGGTCAATATGCTTCTGCCGGAAGCGACTTACTCACAGCAGCAACCATTACCAATAGTGATTTAGTCCAACTTTCAAAGGAAATGCGGGATGTTGGCGATAAGGAAAATACAGTTCCCTCGTCAAGCAATAAGTATGCTCAGCGATTAGCAAAGATGACGGATAAACTTAAAAAAGAAGACGGTCTTGATTTGAATTTTAAAGTTTATATTACTAAGGATGTTAATGCCAATGCAACAGCAGACGGTTCTATTCGCGTGTATTCAGGTCTTATGGATATGATGACTGATGATGAACTTTTCTATGTTGTCGGTCATGAAATCGGTCATGTCAAAAACAGTGACCCCTTAAAACAAGTCCGTACTGCGTATCTCTCTTCGGGTGTCATTAAGGCTGCAGGCGCAAGCAGTAAGACTATCGGTTCTTTGACAAATACTCAGCTTGGAGATCTTCTGCACACAGCCGTCAATGCTCAATACTCCCAGAAAGCGGAATATGCGGCTGATAATTATGGATATAACTTGATGAAGAAATATAAAGTTAATACCAATGGTGCGGTTACAGCCTTGTACAAAATAGATTCTCTGGGGCAAAGCGGCGGTTTCTTAGCCAGTCACCCAAACAGCGCCGACCGTGCCAAAAAATTAGAAGAATTAATTAAAAGCGGCAAATAGGGAGCGGAAAAAACAACAAAAAAGGATTGGCGGTTTTTATGGATGAGAAACTTGAGAAAAAATTCAATCAATTATTCGAACAGGACAAACACGCGGAGATCGTGGACTTAATTGAGCAAATTCCGGAGAGTGAACGGGATTGGCAGCTTGTCGGATGGTATGTCCGCTCATTAAATAACTGCGATGAATACGAGAGGGCTGTGGAGGTTTCTATGCAATATCAGTCGCAGGGCGAAAGCGATCCCCTATGGCACTATCGCTTAGGTTATGCGCTTTGGTATCTCGACCGCGACGAAGAGGCTGAGGCAGCCCTGCTCCGCGCAAAAGAACTTGCAAATGAAGGCGAGCCTGTGATAGAATGGGTTGATGAACTGCTGGAACAGATTGAATCCTATAAACAACAAAAAGAGGAAGATTCGGAAGAAGAAGATGTTCAAAGCGGCAGCATGATATCCATAATGTGCCTGCTGTTTGAAGAAAAAGGCGAAATGCCCTCAAGTGAAATAATCTGTGAGAAGCTGAAAGAAAAAAACTACAAAGTAAATGCCGAATGGGAAGCGACCGACCAAAGTTCAAGATTGTTTTTTCTGCCGGAATACACGGTTGATTTTGACGATGCCAAGGGAGTAAACTACCAACTCATGATGCTGGATTACCATGAAATCAAAAAAGAACATGGTGATGAACTTGCAAGAACGCAGTTTTGGCAGACCCCAAACGGCGTGGAATTGTTGGATTCATGCCGCTGGCAGGTACTGATTGGCGATTTCATGTCCGCCACTCACCCGCCAAAAGTACGGGCGCAGATTCTCTCCGATTGGCTGGATATTGCATTGGACTTATTTCCAAACTGCAAGGCTGTTTGGTTTGAGAGCTGTCAAAATATTATGACTGCCGAAATATTGAGAAACAACCCTTATGAGGGTACCAATCGTATTTTCCACGGACCTATAAACGTCCGTTTTTTCCGCGTAGGCGATACTGAGGATATGGTTGTTGATACGCTTGGATTATATGTCTTTGGTCTGCCTGATGTGCAGTTCCATTTTCACGGGTTGAATCCAAACAACGTAGTCAGTATGGCATATGATATTGCCATGTACCAATTTGTAAATGACCTGCCCATCAAGGACGACGAAACTGTTGCCGGTTTTGATGCGGACGGCAATATGCAGAAAAATATCCGCTGGAAATGCCAATACGAAATGGCGTTGATAGAACCAAGACGCGAAGTTTTAGATGTGAACACGGGAGATTTTGCCGCAGGGAATAGATGAAGTTATTGCCGTCTATCCAAAAATCTCCCGTAATTCCTTATTACTCAACTTCCCTATCCAGTTTTCGCCTGTGGCGACTGTCATTTCTGCGAGATGTTTCTTTTTTTGAATCATCTCGTCTATGCGTTCCTCGAATGTATCTTTGCAAATCATGCGGTGAACCATCACGTTTTTTTTCTGTCCTATACGGTAGGCGCGGTCGGTTGCCTGATTTTCCACAGCAGGATTCCACCAAAGGTCATAGTGAATGACATGCGAGGCGGCAGTGAGATTCAATCCTGTGCCGGCAGCTTTGAGTGAAAGAAGAAAAATCTTGTCTGCACGATTGTTCTGAAAACGGCTCACCATCTCTCCGCGCTGTTTAACGCTGCATCCGCCGTGATAGAACATTGGCTGCTCGCCGAAACGTTCCGTAATAAAGCGTTCCAATAATCTGCCCATTTCTGCAAATTGTGTAAAGATCAAAACTTTTTCACTGCTCTCTGTGATACTGTCTAAAAGCTCAAAGAGTAATTCCGTTTTGCCGGACAGAGATGCATCAAACTTTTCATTTTTCAGGAATTGTGTCGGGTGATTGCATATCTGTTTAAGCGCCAATATCATCTGCAGCACCAAACCCTGTCGTTTGAATAACGATTGCGGATCTTCTCCGCTGCAACCTTCGATCTCTTTCATTGCAACAAGCATAGTTTTTTCATACATAACTGCCTGCTGTTTTGTGAGCTGGGCATATTGGTTTTGCTCGATTTTGTCCGGCAGATCTGAGATAATCGTTTTATCTGTTTTCATGCGCCGCATCATAAACGGCGCTGTGATTTTGCGGAATTTAGCCACAACCTGTTCATCATTAAATACCTGAATCGGATTTGCATAATCCGACTTAAAGGCATTGACAGTACCTAAGTATCCCTTATTGGTATAGTCCATAATCGACCAAAATTCGGTCAGACGGTTTTCCACAGGAGTACCGCTCATGGCTATGCGGATATTAGCAGGAATGTTCTTAACAGCTTTGGATTGCGCAGTGTCGTAATTTTTAATGTTTTGCGCTTCGTCTATAACCATTACATGCCATTTTTGTTTTTTCAGCAATTCAAAATCGCTTCGCAGAACACCATAAGTTGTCAGCATAATATCCGCATCAAACTTCTTTAACTCACGCAATTGTCCGTGAAAAATATACGACGACAGCGAAGGAGCAAATTTTTCGATTTCAATCTTCCAGTTGAGCAGCAAACCGGTGGGAACAATTACCAATGCTTTCTGTTCTTCATTTATTGCGTTCTCTTCTTTGAATTTTAACAAGATAGAAATTACCTGCAAGGTTTTTCCCAATCCCATGTCATCTGCAATGATGCTGCCGAAACCGATGCGGCTGTTACGATACATCCAGGAAAAACCGCGGAGTTGATAAGGACGAAGCTGCGCAATAAGTCCCTGCGGCAGAGGAATATCTTCGGCAGAAGTCAATTCCTGAATTAAATCGCGCACTTCATCTGTGAGTATTATGGAAGCTCCTTCATATTCTTCTGCCAAGGCGGTTTGAAGTAATTCATAGGGACTAAGCGGCTTATTTGCAGTAAAGGCCTTGTGCAGTTTTTCAATGTCGGATTCATTCACATAGATATAATTCTCTTTAAATTTAAACAGACGTGAAGCATTATTCAACAGCATGTCAAACTCTTCGGGAGATATAATTGTTTCGCCAAGAGCTACTTGCCAATCGAATGAAAGCAGTTTATCCAAAGTTACAAAACCTTGTCCGGCATTACTCTTTTTTAGTTTTACCGATACTTTAGGACGCAGCAATTCCTGTAACGCTTTAGGCAGCATAATTTTTATATCAAGTAAACGAATAGCAGGTAAAACATCCATTAGAAAAGGAGCGAACTCATTGTTGGAAAAACGAATAGGCTCTTCACCTTCTAAATTAATATGCGTGTCCAACCCTCTGATAAAAGGCGTAAGGAGTGAAACTCCCTGCAAAATTTTAAAGCGCTGCTTTTCAAACTTTTTTTCTTTCAGAATATTCTCAAGTGGAATAGGCAGCATATCGGACTGCGATGTATCATCAACCGAAATTTGCACTTCAAATTCATCCATAAGAGTTTCGGACACAGTAATCACAGGTTTATAGGTTTCAGCAGTAAGATAGTAGCGGTCTAACCAGACCTTGATACCGCCGCTCAGAGCATTTTCCGCAACAGCCATAAAATCGTATGCTTTATTCTTAAAAAACAAATCTTCAAACAGATCATTGTTCGAAGGCTTGGAAAATCGCTCTACGAATTTAGCAATAAATAGCGATAAAATTTCAATAGTCTGATTTTCAATCTGCATTGTTTGTTCTTTTTTGCGAATGACTTTTTTTATCTGTAACAAGCTGTCCGGTAAAATCGCCGACAATTTTTCAATAATCGTTTTCACGTTGTTGTCAATTACAGCAGGCAGCCAGCGAATAATAAATTGCTTATCTTCCAATTGAACTATTTGCGGAATCATCATACCGTTTGCACATAAATGCAGAGATGCCAACAAGACTTTGTGAAACGCAGCTACCGAAGGCTCAAAATCCAACAAACGGTCGGGATTTAATGCGAAAAGCGCAGGAATCAATTGTTCCATTTGTTCGATTTCGTGATTCTCACCTGCAACTTCAACTTCATTGTTGCCGTCTACTGTCAGCATTAAGGTAGAACGATAAGTGAGAGAATATTTATCCGACAATGTAAAAGCAGTATTAAAGTTCACTTTTTTAGAAAGAATATGGCCTGCATTTCTCGATATAGATGAAATCTGACCGGAATATTTTTCACGGAAATTGCCCGACGGATAAAAGGGCGGCGCATCAGGCAGCAATTGCACCAATGCGTTTGAAATATTTTGTAATTGCGAAAAATCAACCTGATCATAGGCAGGGTGGATTTGCAGCTCAGGGCGTACAGGCAGTTCAGCCTGTACGGATTCATCGGAAATAGTTGCTGCCGCGATTGGTTTTCGGGGACTCAACAGATTTTCCAATGTGGGAATTTCAGCTTTCTTGTGGTCGGAGATAAAAATTTCGCGTTTTTTTAATTCATCAAAGAGATTCACATTGTGGATTTCAAAAACTAAAAACGGATTGTTATCAATTTCGCGACTCAGCATATAGATGACCGATGCTAAATGCTTACACGGCACAGCCCAATCCGGACATGAACATTGCATTTTAAAATCCGTCCACTGCTCAGGAAACACTTTCAAGCCCAGTTCTTCGGCAATACCCAGAATATCAGGGTCAAGTTCACGGTTCAGCAGTTTGGAAATCAGCGCAGGACGTTCAATGATTTTTTTCATTAAATGTTCGACATCTTCTTCAAAAAAGGGAGGTACGATAATTGTAACCTTATAAGGGCTCGGACGAGTTCCTGAAACCTTTGCTATTATCTGATTTCCATTGGTTTTAATCTCTTTCACGCGGCCGCCACGCGCATAAGTAAGCCCGCGCGGTAAACGATTCTCATAATCCACATTTTCTAATGAATGCAGCCAATGTTCACCCCACCATGTTTTTCCGAATTTTTCTGCCATGACTAATCTCTTTGCTTGATTTTGGAAACAGGGAATACTGAAAAATCAGCTTGACAAAAACAACGACAGGGTCAAGCATAAAATAATGCAATTTTTAAACAAACACGCCCGGCGTGGGGGTATTTACATGAAGGTTATCTTTCACAATGATTTTTATAAAGTTTATACCAGCGATCCTGCAGCATCTGCAGGCCGCATGGAAGCCATAATCAAATCCATAGGAGATAAATTTGATATGGTTACTGCAATTGCTGCAGAACCTAATGACATTGAAGCAATTCATTCCATAGGCCATATCACGATTGTTCGACATAATAAACTCTACGATATTGCCGCATTAGCTGCAGGCGGCGCTGTTCAGGCCGCTACCATTGGCTTGAAAGAACCTGCTTTTGCCATTATCCGTCCTCCGGGACACCACGCATCACAAGACGGTTCCTGGGGTTTTTGTTATTTTAATAATATGGCAATCGCCCTTACCCGCCTCATGTCAAGCGGTCAAATCAAAACAGCGGCAGTACTCGATTTTGATCTTCATTACGGAGACGGCAATGAAAATACTTTATCAGGAAGCGGCGTAGTGAACATTCACAATCCTAAACAGTCAGACCGTAAAGCCTACCTTAAAGGGGTTGAGGCTTTTTTGAATGAAAGCCATGTTGATATAATCGGTATCTCTGCCGGATTTGATAATCATGTAGAAGATTGGGGCGGCCTTTTAACAACAGATGACTATTTTACAATGGGACAAATGGTCAAGGATGCCGCCAAAAAAATAAAATCAGGTTACTTCGGTATTTTGGAAGGCGGATACAATCACAAAGTTTTAGGACAGAATGTTTTGGCGCTGTTAGAAGGAATGAGTGATTAATGGCGTAGGGGCGAATTATATTCGCCCGTTTAATGCAGGATTCATTTTATGAAAAACACAAACAATACTAAATACATAATACTCCTCGGCGACGGAATGGCAGACCTGCCGCTTGAAGAACTTGGAGGAAAAACAATTCTTGAGAAGTGCAAGACTCCTAACATGGACTTTATGGCGCAGAACGGAATTACAGGACTGGCAAAAACAATTCCCGACGGAATGGCTCCCGGGAGTGATACTGCAAATCTATCCATATTCGGATATGACCCTGCTAAATATTTTTCGGGGAGAGCGCCCCTTGAAGCAATAAACTTAGGCATTGAACTTGAACCAAAGGATATAGCATTTAGGTGTAATATTGTAAATGCTGCAAATGATATAATGAATGATTTTACTTCGGATCATATAAATACAAAATTATCCGACATTATTATAAATGAATTGAAAAGCAAAATAACTATACCTTACATAGAATTTTATACAGGCGTATCATACAGAAATATAATGGTATGGAGAAATTTTCCTTATAGTGAAATTTCACAGACTACTCCTCCGCACGATATACAGGATGAGAGTACAGGTAAATATCTCCCGTCAGGAGACGGCTCGGATCTTTTGAGAGAGTTGATATTTCAATCAAAGAAAATAATCTCAGCATCCGAAGCAATAAATGACGCTATGAAAAAATACCGCGGCAGCCCCGAATCTATATGGCTCTGGGGAGGAGGAAGAAAGCCGAATATGCAGACACTCAAAGAGAGATTCGGACTCTACGGTCATACAATATCAGCAGTTGACCTTATTCATGGTATAGGCAAAGCTGCAGGTCTCACACCTCTTCATGTTGAGGGAGTAACAGGTTATATAGATACAAATTATAAAGGTAAGGCGGATGCCTTGCTTAATGCACTTGACAATGTTAACTACATATTTCTCCATGTTGAGGCTCCCGATGAATCCGGCCATAAAGGAAATATTGAACATAAAATTAAGTCAATTGAAGATTTTGATTCGCTAATAGTAGGACCTGTTTTAGAAGGGATAAAAAAATGCAATGAGTACTCAGTACTATTAATGCCTGATCATCCCACCCCCATAAAAATACGGACACATACATCAGGCCCTGTGCCTTTTTGCATTTATAGCAGCGCCGATCGCTTCAAAAAAGAGAAAGAGCTATATAAAGCTGCTGCGTTTAACGAAAGAGATGCAGCAACAACAGGTCTTTTCATAGACAAGGCCTATGAAATTATTGAAATAATGATAAAAAAAGTTATTTGAGTTAACCCGGAGGAAAAGAATGTTTAAAAAATCGGTAGTTATAACAGCAATCGCAATTCTTATAATAATTTGCGGCGTTATATTTTTTGCATGGAGAGGTGACAGCCTTGAATCTGCAATAAGAAGCTATGAACGAAGCAATTATGTAAGCGCAATAATCACATTAAACAAACTTTTAATAACTGCTGATTATGATAATGGAGAAAAAATATATTACTATCGCTGTAAATCACTTAATGCGCTGGCAGAAGAATTAGAAGAAGATTATAGCGATGAACTCAGCGCCGCATCGCTTGAAAACAAAGAAAAACCCGAATTTGAAAAATATAAACTGAAGATAGAGAAAAAACTTCGAGCTATAAATACTAAGACCGGCGGCGATCTTGAATTTATCCCTGAGCCGAAAAAAAGCAGAATAACATCAAAGGGATCATTTTATAATGAATTTGTATCAAGATACAGAGGCAGCCAATTTATTGAGGATCTTGATTTTTATGAGATAAAAAAAATAGCATCTGCAGATCAAACAAGGGTCTTTGATTATATGAATAGTTTCTATAAAAAATACCCGGGATCGAACTACACCCATCAGATAATAACCGTCCTGTTTAACGCAATAAAAAACGGCGCGGCAATAACAGCGTCTAACAGTGAATTTCTAAAAAATTTAATCAATGACTTTGCTATAAAGTATCCTACAAGTCAGGAGGTATCGCATCTCTACACCTCAATAGGAGACAGCGTTAATCTACGAAATTCACCGGGAGTAAGCGGAGCTCTTGCAGGAAAAACAGTAAAGGATGAACTCCTCATTCAAATAGAAAAATCAATGGATATGATGCAGGTCGGCGACACAAGAGATTATTGGTATAAAGTCGCTACTCTGCGCGGAGTTAACGGATGGATTTTCGGAAAATTTTTAAAACCCTTAGATCTTCAAAACATAGCAACTTCAAACAAGCAGGAGATCTGGAGCTTTGAGGATTATTTTACTTCATGGATAGACTCAAATACTCCTGAGAACTGGAATCATATAAAAGACGGTGATGCCGGCGCTGTTAGTTTTAAAAAACTCACCACAGGTAATATATTACTCTTTAATACAAAGGGTATTGGAGACACAGGGCTATATAATAGAATAAATACATCCAAAATATTCAAACTAATGGTAAGGGCCAGATTTGTATCAGGCGATCCTGTAATATTAGCAGTATATGCCTTAGAAAAAGGGGATATATTTTATGCTAAACTTGATAATGAAAAGATTGAAGTTAATGGAAGAAGTATCCCAATAAACGGAACGGATTGGCATAACTACGAACTATCATCCGAAGATGGAAAATTCGGCATACTATCGGTTGACGGTCAACTCATATCCGGCAGAATACCGCCTGCAGCAAATAAACTCTTTAATAATCGCGGAGTTTACATGCTGTATCAGGCTGCCGGGAGTATATCTTCATGTGAAGTTGAGTTTATCAAAATAAGATAATTTTTAAAAAAAATAAGATTATAAATAACAATATTCACTAATTTTTTTCTAAATTATATATTATTAATTGACAAAATACTTATTCTTATTTTATAGTGTTTTTGGAGCGAAATAATATAATTAATTTTTATATACTGAAAGTATTAATTAAACTTATATTTCTTTTATGGAGATAAATATAATGAAAGTAACTAAAAATTTTATTAAAATGATAATTATTTTTTATTTTGTGTCTGCAGCTATTTACTGTGGAAATAAAGATACTACTACAACACAAAGCGCCGAAAACGAGTTCTCTTTTCAAGTGCAGTTTTTTATTGGCGATGTCAAAATAATTAAAGGAGAAACAGAGACATCTGTTACACAGGGTGATCAAGTAAATATTAATGATATTATAATAACTAAAAGCAAATCCTATGTAGATATCCTTTATGGTACATCAGGCATTATAAGGGTAAATGAGAACAGCAAGATTTCAATAGCGGCAATAGCTGATGATAAGAACAATGATACAATCATGAATATGGAAAAAGGGAAAATACTTGCTGCGGTTTCAAAGCTTAAAGGAACAAAGTTTAATGTAAAAACTCCTACGGTTGTAGCGTCTGTTAGAGGAACAAGTTTCTCTGTTGAAAATGATAAATCCGGTGCAAAGGTTACTGTAGTAAAGGGGACAGTTTCGGCAGCGCCTGTTAAAGCTGGTGATATAATTGAAAATAAAGCTGTAGATGTTCAAGAAAACCATAGAACAGATTATATCAATGAAGCAACTGTTGATAAAATAGCTGCCGGCAAGAAAGAGGTCGTTGTAACTAAGATGTCAACTACTGAAATTACTGCGCTCCAAAATGAAACAAAAGAAATTAAGAGTAGTGTTGTTGAAACTCAAAGTCTTACACCGCAAGAAAAAACAGATTTAGAGAAAGAATTGCAATTCGGTTCTGATGATACTAAGGCTGTAAAACCGAACAAACAAACTAAAAAGGTAGAAGCGGATAATGCACTTGCAGAAGCCGAAAAACAGAAAAAAATAGAAGAGGAAAAGAAAAAAGCGGCAGAGGCAGCAGTTAAACAAAAAGAAGAACAAACTAAAAAAGAGAGGATATCAAATATTCCTACTATGTAATTTGTTTTATAAATTAAACATGAAGTTTATGATGATTGTTGATATAGTGTGTGAGGGGAGGGAGGCGCGCCGAAAGGCGCGTCTCTCTTTTTTTTATTTACAATGAATTAATGTGTAATATACTTCATTTTTTCCCGCGGGGTTCCCTTATTTCAACTTCAAAATTTATTGAGATAAAGTTATCATTTTTTTCACAGTATAAGAATATCTCGCCTAAACGATTGATCCAACCTGCTAAATCACTATTACTTTGCGCGCCCATCCCCAGAAACATCTTCAGAAATGAATTCTTCTTTATATTAAGAATAAAAAATGTCTTATCATTTATAACATCTTTATATCTGCTTTTGCCTGATGCCGTAACTATATTACCTGCCATAGCGTTTTTCATCAACACAGCGCTGTTTCCGGCATAAATACCCCTCTTATCATAGCCGACAAAAAATCTCATTTGGTTTTCATCTATAAACCAGAATCCCTTATTGTTCCCTATCTTTTCTTCGCCAAACTTCTTGCTTTTAGAATGTTTTGTCTGAAAAAACTTTTTCATCTTATTCCATAGCGCTTCTGTTTTAGCCGGATCTGTCATAGGGGTAAATACAATAATATCACCAAAACCGCCGAATGAACCCGTATCTTGCGATATTATATTCACACCGCCATTAATGTATGGAAGGAAATCTTTCTCAAAATCTATTCCTGTTTCATTCTTCATCAGTTCTTTAATAGAACCGAATTGTTCGCACCACTCTATCTCACCCTTACAGAAATTATTTATATATTGATAATCTAATGATAAATAGATTATAGAATCAGCAGTCGGTATATAAAGCGAACTGTTGTGAACTCCTGTTTTCAAAAAATCCAAATACTGTTTAGTGGTCTTATTATCCTTTGCAAACTTTATTGAAGCGTTTACCTGAAATTTATTATTATCAAGACCGATACCGGCAGAAATATAATCTATTGAATCCGTAAGTGAAGTATCATCTAAATTTTTCCCGCCAAGAGAGGAACCCTTGATAAATCTTTTACTCACAAATACATTGACATCATATCCTTCCCCAATCCTTGCTGAAAAATCTTTATAGTTTTCATCAAGGATGAGAATCCCCTTACCCGCTCCTTTAGAATCAATAACCTTTTTTACTATCTCGCTTGTGCTGCCTACAATAAGATATTTGTATGCGGAAGTTACATACATATCATTTTTTATTTCATATACAGTCAGATCCTTATACTTAGTTGTCACAGGTTTAACATTAGATCCTGAATCTTCGGAATCCATTTTCTTTACTACTTCTATAAATCTTAAAACAGCCTCGTCTTCATTTAAAACAGGTATAAAAAGAAGAAAAACATCGGAAATATTATCCTTATCATAGCTGACAAGTGAGACAGATCTGTCGGTATCAATTCCTGCGTTTTTTAAAGACTTTTCATCAAGATAATCTATCCCGGTATTTTTTTTAAACTCATCCCTTTTTGCAATGAATTCCCCTCTCTGTTTTTCATCCATAAGACTATTGACTATATAATTCATTGTTTTGGTAAGTTTTGATATTTCCTTTGTTTTTAGAAATATTTGAACTTCCGAGGGTATAATAGATTCAACATCATCAGCCGTCTGTCCAAAGGTTATGGAACATGTCAAAAAAAACGCAATTAAAACAAAGTATAATTTTTTCATATGTCTTCTCCTAAAAAGTTTATCATTGCATTGCCCCGCCGCCATAGGCGGCGGGG
>JGI24702J35022_10000459_pt1 | contig 24524 bp, 20 predicted proteins | sample TergutTh196P4_FD_35022 | JGI IMG/M metagenome (IMG submission 35022)
CTTCCATTGAACTTCCTGCGAGTTACTGCCCCCACTTTTGCCAAACCGCCCATTGTACGAAGTGGTTCTTTCTTCCCCGATCATATTTTTTCTATTTCTTCGATTGATAAATTTGTATATTTAACTATTAATTCAATAGGCATATTGTCTTTTTTCATTTTTTTTGTTATTTCTATTGTATTTTCGGTTTTTGCCGTGTCAATCGAATTCTCCAAATCTCTGTACGAATTTAAACTATCAACATAGGATTCGTATTCGTCGGGAGTTAGTTTGGCTATCTCGGCAGCAGCAAATATTTTTTCAAAAATCTTTTCTCGGAGTTTTTCGGGAATATTGTCTAAACGATTGAGATTTTTTATTACATACATCCATTTTTCAAACCGCGTTTCCAATTCTTCCACTTTTTTGGTGAATTTAGGCATCTCTAAATAAATGAAAGTCAATTTATCATAAAAAATCTTATGGGTTTCGATGTCCGTTAACATTACATCGTAGCGGTATTTATCTCGGTCGTTTTTGTCCTCATCAAATTCAAAATTCAAAATGGCAACGGTATAAACAGGCTTTAATTCAAAATTCCATTTTCCTTGTATTGCTTGCTTTACAATCGGAAATGTCGTGTAATACAGGGTTCTATCTTTGAAAAAAGTCTGTTTCGACTTTTGAATTTCAACGATAAATTTTTCTCCTTTTTCATTCTCACAGTGAATATCAAAAACAGCCTTGCGGGACTCTTCTGAAACGCCTAACATATCGCTTTTCAGATATGTTATTGACACGATTTTCCCCTCTTCTTTGTGTAAAAGTTCGTTCAGAAAGTCAAGCAACAAATCTTTATTACATTCCTCTCCGAACAGTTTTTTAAAACCAAAATCGGTAAAAGGGTCTATATATTTGTCTTTTAGTTTTCCGTACTGTTCCATATCCTTATATTTTTATTTTTACAAAATTACAATTTTATTTTGACAGTAGAACGTATTTATTGGGAAAATATTTTGTTTTCTACTCTTTCACCACCTTCACCGTTTTCCCATCAATTTTCAAAAAATACAACCCATTCGCCAAATGCGAAATGTCAATTTCAATCAGAGGTGAGGAATGAGAGGTGAGAGGTGTATGTGATAACAGTTTCCTGCCTACCACATCAAATACCTCAATCTCACCGCCCATTTCTGATAACTGATAACTGACAACTGAGAACTTTCCGCTCGTTGGATTTGGATATATCCGTAGAGACGTTGCATGCTGCGTTTCTACAATTCCTGTATTGCAGCCGTTGATTATGGTTACAATATAATCTTGCGTGGTTATGCCGTCTTCGGCGGTAACGGTGATGATAATTACGTTGGTATCGGTGTTGAGTTGTTGTTGTCCGTCTCCGATTACCGTTGCGTTGGGGTCGTTAGGAGTGGCAGTTAGCGCTATTGACCGTACAGCAGTCTCCAAACAAACGGCGTATTCATAATGCGTGCTGCTAAAAGCGGGATTTAAGTCGGCGCCAGATACGGTGAGGTCGGATAACGAAGCATCGGTGTTGGCTTCCCGAACCGTAATATCCACGCTTACTTCGGCAGGAGCCGGGACTGAAATGATGGCATCATTGGTCATCGTTATCGTATAATTGCCTATGGTATGAAACGTAAAAACTCCATTTGCTTCTGTATAATCGCTTGCAGAGGCGGGCAACCCGTTTTGTGTTACTACAAAAACCGTAGCCGTATCGGGCGTGCCAAACTTTGCCTGAGTGGAAAAATCTACTACTTTGCCTATTGCAACGGTCTGCGGTAGCAAGGTTTGCTGTCCTAACTCTTTACCATAGGCGATTAGAGAAGCCGCATACAAATCTGAAAGCGGAAGATGATTATTAAAGCAAACTAATCCGTTTAATACCGCATTGTTATTCACTTTCAAACTGATTATGGAATTGTTGTAACAATGTAAATACACCAACGCCGTATGGTTACTTACATCCAAACTGTTTATGGAATTGCCGGAACAATGCAACTCCTCTAATGCTGTATTGTCGCTTACATCCAAACTGCTTAAAGCATTGCCTGTACAGTCTAAATACGTTAACGCCGTGCAATTACTTACATCTAAACTGCTTATAGAATTGTAGTAACAATATAACCTCTCTAACGCCGCATTTTCACTCACATCCAAACTGATTAAAGATGCGTTGATACAATTCAAATAAATAAACCTGCAAGAGACATCTCCAATAACGACTACCGTATAATCCCCTGCGGTTGCATAGAGATGGTTTGGGGTTATATTGCTGCTGCCTGCCCCTGTGTATGGGTCGCTGTTTCCGTCTCCCCAATGGACTGTAAAACTTTCGCCGTTGGCGGCTTGGATTTCAAAACTTTTGTAGTCCACTGCCGCCCATTCAAATGTAATGGTATCTTGCGATACTCCGCTAACCCCGTATGCCCACAAACATACGCCTAAAATTAATCCTTTAAAGGTCAAAATTCGTTTCATTTTTTAATCTATTTTATGTGTTATTAATTCTTTATTACCTTCACCGTTTTCCCTGCAATTCTTACATAGTAGATGCCTTTTGAAAAGTTTTGCACATCAATATTTGCGGTTTTATTTATTATCCCTCTTTGAATAATTTGCCCTGTTACATTATAGATAGTATAATAAGCCGTTTCCAAATTGTGCAATTCTACATACAAAATATCGGATACAGGATTGGGATAAACCGTAAATGTTTTTTCTGTATTTTGCTGAAATACAGGAACTCCCACAGGTACATATCCATAATTGTTATTTTGAAACTTTTCAGGCATAATGCTAAATTCTGTTCTTATTTGCGTAGCAAATCCCTTTATTTTTCCAACAGCCGACCACGAAGTTCCGCCATCGTCTGGCATACCCGAAATTAATGCAATATCAAGTTGTGTAGAAGTACCTGCTTTCAAGTTAAAAGGTCCTGTTGAGCCTAAACCTCTTCTATCTCCGTACATATTCCCACAATTTTCTTCTCTCCATATTTCCGAGACAGGCAACCCATTTGTTCCCCAATCGCAGGGGTCGCTATATCCGGGAAACATAAAATCGCAATAGGTTGTTGAACTCGGGTTGTATCCTGTTCCGCCGAAAGTCATTCTTGCATTATTTTTCCACATTCCCCGCAAATAATTGTAATAGTCAATAGCGGTTGTGGGATTGCCTCTAATACCATTATCATTATCATGATAGACGAAACCCCTCATACCCAAACGTTCATTGTCAATAATTCCATCGCCAAAGTTCAATCCATTAATTGCTTCTGAACGAATCATTATTTGTTGTGTTACCGTATCGCCATTTCCTGTAGAATCCCATGTAAATGTTTCCATTGTTTCATTTTTGGTTACAATATCACAAGGATTTGAAAAATTTGCATTGAAAGAAGGTCCGAAAATATTGTCGTTTGCAACCTTATTATACGAGGGATTATCGTATCCGTCAGGGTCTATGTATGCTCCTCCAAGAATGGCAACTCCTTGTGCAGGAACTTTTTCTCCATAATGTGTCGGCAGTCCATATCCATCTGAATATTTTCCATTATAACCATAAAACATACCCCGTTCTACATCGCACTCGATATAATCATCATAAGCATAGCCTATATCTATATCAGCCCAAACGCCAATAAATACATCATTGTATTCGCACACAGAACGGTTATGAATAGTATAGTTAAAAAACATACTATTCCTAAAAGCCGTATCACTGGGGTCTCCAAAAGCATACGCCATTGCGTGAATTTCTATATTCATAGGCTCTCCTCTGCTTTCTCTTTCGTGTGGACGGGCATCATTGTAAACAAAGAAAATACATTGGTCGCCTTTTATGAGCGGGTAATCGCCTTTTTGCCAATTATAAATTCCGTCGCCATCGTTATCGAAAAATGGAGCAATATTAGCCGCTTGACCTTTACTAATATCGCCATGTGCGGGCCAAGTTCTAATAGCCTCAGGAACGCTGTTGCTATCAATATTTTCACCGCTTTGTATGCGTGTTAAAAACTCTTGAATTTCGGAAGCCGACAGTTTCCAAACCCTATTCCATTGTTGGATAGTTACCTCATCGGAAGAACCATAATAATTAATCGGACCGGGCTGAAAGTCTGCCGCAGATTGTGTCCAATCGTCCGGATTTGTATTATATTTCTCAGCGGAAAGCCTAAGTTGACCAGCGACATCTTGTCCGCCTATCCATAACGCATAACTGAAAAAGGTTGTTAGGCTATCCATATCAGCAGGATACCCGTAACCCACTTTTCCATCAAGCAAGTTCGGGAAAAATTGTACATTGCCCGGACGGATTTTTGCATTGATATTGTTAATATCAAGCGTTTCATACTTGGCAGAATCCTGTGTCTGTGCCTGCGAAGCAAACATCAGGCATAATCCTGCCATACTCGTAATTCCTAATCTGAAAATTTTGTGCTGTTTCATAAAAATTTATGTATTTAATTGGTTAATTCTTAATTTATTTTGTCAAAACTACTCCTTCGGCGGTGCTTTTACGACATGTCCCTCTATTGTTAAGGTGGTTTTCGGACGTTCGGGGTCGTTGGTGATTATATCAATGGGACGCGACTGACCGCCCAATTTCCCTTGCGTTCTAAAACTTGCCTTTACAGAGGTACTTTCGCCCGGCTCCAATTCGTCTTTTTCGGGTTTTCCCACCGTGCAGCCGCATGTCGTTTTTGTTTTGCGGATATACAACTTGCTTTTGCCTGCATTGGTAATGGTGAACGTATGTGCCACTACTTCCCCTTCATTTACCGTTCCGAAGTTGTATTTATCTTCGCTTGTTTGTATTTTTGGGGCTTTTTTCAGTTGTTCGGGCGTCCACGAATCGAAATCATCGTATAAATCGCCCATTACCGTGAACGTTTTCTCTGGTCGTTCGGGGTCGTTTGTGTATATCGTGAATCGGTCATACATAAATCCCCAATCTTTTTTGACTTCCGCCTTGTAACGAAACACCACAATGCCGTCTTCCAAAGGGGCAAGTCTCGGCGTAAGTTCCACAACTTCTATCGGAGCGGGCAGATTTCCGCGAATGAACGTCATCGTATCCGTCCATTCGTTGTAAAAGAAAAAGGTGTCCACAAGCACGGACGTAGGGGAAAACCTGCAATTATTCTTTGTGTTGGTTTTGTAACGCAAATTTCCCTCTTTCATACCGTAAATTTCCTGCTTGGTCTTTTCCCGTTCCAAGACTTCGCCTTTCACTCTGAGCGTGTATTCAACGGTTTTCCCCTTTTCGAGCGTAGAAAGTCTTATGACGGCATTCACTACTCCCACATTGCTCTTCGGATTGATAATCACCGTGATGCCGCTGCTTTCTTTTTTCCCAATCGTATCTTTATTCCACGTGATGCGAATGTTTTTCTGGGAACAAACAACGCCCGTAATGTCCACTCTTTCGGAAGATTTGTTCGTAAAAGTGAAGACATACGTAATTTCTTTATCGCTTTCCAGTAAGGTCGGAAAGAGATATTCTGTTTTACTAAACTGCAGACTTTGAGCCGTAATCACTGAGGCTGTAAGCATAATCCCTGCTGCTAAAAATACTCTTTTCATCTAAATTTCTCCTTTCGTTAAATTAATTAAATATGAAACGCAAAGATACACTTTTTTTGTAATTATGAATTATGAATTATGAATTTTTTTTCGTCTGAACTGTGATTTGTTTGATTTTTGTGATTGAGTATGAAAATTCCCCCTTTGAAGGGGGCAGGGGGGATGTCTTTTGCGGACTTTGCGTAAATCTTTGCGTCCTTGCGTTGAAAAACAAATCGTGTAAATTCGTGCAACTCCGCAGAGACGCGGCACGCCACGTCTCTACAATGACGTTGCGGGAAAAATCTAACTCCTTTTAAGAAAATAGTGTATCTTTGCGTTATTGTAAAAAAGAAAAACGGAAATGGATATTCTATTCGTAGTTATAGGGCTTTTGGGAGTGGGGGTGGCGTTGTATATGGGAGTGAACGGTCAGAAAAACACTCAAAAATTGCAGTCGCTCAATCGGCAGCAGAGTGAAAATTTAATTCAGGTTACGGCTGCGAAAGAGGCTTTGGACAGCAAGTTAAGCGGTTTATCGGACGAATTGCAACAGTACAAAACGAAGTTGGACGAAAAAACGTTTGAAGTTCAGGAAAAAGCGGCGTCTGCGGCACAATTGAGAGCGGTTAATGCAAATTTGCAAGAAAAATTGGATTTGCAAAAGACTGAAATACAGGAGATTAGAGAACAACTGTACAAAGATTTCAAACTCACTGCTGAAGCCATTTTGGAAGAAAAAACCAAAAAGTTTTCGGAGGTAAATGAGGAAAAATTAGGCAATGTACTCAATCCGTTGAAGGAAAAAATTCAGGCGTTTGAGAAAAAAGTGGAGGAAACCTATCACAACGAAACGCGGGAAAAGGAAAGTCTCCGCAAGGAATTGGAGCAGTTGTTGCGGCTGAACAAACAGGTAAGCGATGATGCTCAACGGCTTGCCTTAGCCTTGAAAGGCGACAGCAAAACACAGGGCGATTGGGGAGAAATCCAGTTGGAGTTGTTGCTCGAAAAAACAGGTTTGGTGGAAGATATTCATTTCCATAAACAAATCAATTACAAAACCGAAGAGGGCAACAATGTCCGCCCCGATTTTGTAATTAATCTGCCTGACTCCAAGAATTTTATCATTGACAGCAAAGTTTCGCTCACCGCTTACGAAAATTATTACAACGAAGAAAACGAAGACCAAAAAGCGGTTTATTTAAAGGAGCATCTCAACAGTTTGGGGCGGCATATTATGGATTTGAGTTCCAAAAATTACCAGCAATTGTACGGCATCAATTCGCCCGATTATGTGTTTTTGTACGTTGCCCTCGAACCTGCCCTGACGCTTGCCCTGCAAAAAGACCCATCGCTGTTTGAAAAGGCTTTGAATAAAAACGTGGTATTGGTTTCAGGCTCTACTTTGTTGGCGAGTATGCGGACGGTTTCGTTTATCTGGAAACAGGAAAATCAAAAAAACAACGTTATGGAAATTGCCAAAGAAAGCGGTATGCTTTACGATAAATTTGTCGCATTTACGGAAGATTTGATTAAATTAGGCAATCAATTGAATACTACACAAGAGACTTATAAAATCTCCATGAATAAGTTGACCGAATCAACGCGAAAGGGGGATACTATTGTAGGAAAAATAGAGAAAATCCGCCAATTAGGAGCCAACGCCGCCAAGCAAATAGACAGACGTTTATTGGATAAGGCTCAGGCAAATGATGAACGGATTATGTTGCTGGAAGAGTAATTTTCCTTTCTGATGTTACTTCGTAATTTTCTGCCTTTTTGACATTAAATTGCAAATATTCCCTTATTTTTAGGACATTTTGGCATTATTTTATTTATGGAACAAGTTTTGAATAATAAAAAAGTTAAAATAATTGAATGTAAACAACAAAATAACGAAAAATTATGAACATCGAAAAATTTACGGTAAAAACGCAAACGATACTTGCTCGTTCACAGGAAATTGCCCGATTGAACGGCAACCAATACGTGGAAAATCTTCATCTGTTGCAAGCCCTGTTGGAAGAAAACGAATACGTGATTTCCTATTTGCTGCAAAAATGCAGTGTGAATGCCGCTATGTTGAAGAACATAATTGAAAATGAGGCAAAACGATTACCCAAAGTAAGCGGTTCGGATATGATTTACATCTCTTCCGCAACCAATTCGATGTTGCAAAATGCGGCAAGATTGTCGTCCGAAGCGGGCGATGAGTACGTGTCTATCGAATATTTGCTGTTGTCCATTTTAACATCGGGCGGACAGGGCAGCAAGATTTTAAAAGATGCAGGATTGACCGAAAATAAGTTGAAACAGGAAATTTCCAACCTGCGAAAAGGCAGCAAAGTAACCTCTCCGCACGCCGAAGATACTTACGATGCCTTGAATAAATACGCCCGAAATCTGAACAATCTGGCGGAAAAAGGGAAATTAGACCCCGTAATTGGACGGGACGAAGAAATTCGGCGGGTATTGCAAATTTTATCGCGGCGGACAAAAAACAACCCCATTCTGATTGGCGAACCCGGTGTAGGGAAAACAGCCATCGCCGAAGGAATTTCGCACCGCATCATTTCGGGCGATATTCCCGATAATTTAAGGTCTAAACAGGTGTTTTCCTTGGATATGGGGGCATTGATTGCGGGAGCAAAATACAAGGGCGAATTTGAAGAGCGATTGAAAAGCGTTATCAAGGAAGTGATTGAAAGTGAGGGAGAAATCATTTTGTTTATTGATGAAATTCATACCTTGGTTGGTGCGGGCGGTAGCGGGGAAGGTGCGATGGACGCCGCCAATATTTTGAAACCCGCTTTGGCTCGCGGTGAATTGCGTGCCATCGGTGCTACGACACTCAACGAATACCAAAAATATTTTGAAAAAGACAAGGCTTTGGAACGCCGTTTTCAGACCGTTTTGGTGGACGAACCCGATGTGGAATCTTCGGTTTCCATTCTTCGCGGATTGAAGGAACGCTATGAAAATCACCACCACGTGCGGATTTTGGACGAAGCCATTATTGCATCGGTCAGCCTGTCCAAACGATACATCACCGAGCGTTTCCTGCCCGACAAAGCCATTGATTTAATTGACGAAGCCGCTGCAAAATTGCGTATGGAGATAAATTCCGTTCCGCAGGAATTGGACGAAGTCGAGCGAAAAATCCGCCAACTCGAAATTGAACGCGAGGCAATCAAAATGGAAAACGATACGGAAAAATTAACCGATTTATCCTCCAAAATTTCCGAATTGAGCGAAACTCGCAACAGTTTGCGGACGCGATGGGAAGAAGAGCGAAATTTAGTCAATGCTATTCAAAATAAAAAGAACGAAATTGACACCAGCAAAATGGAAGCCGAACACGCCGAACGCAACGGAGATTACGGGAAAGTTGCCGAAATCCGCTACGGGAAAATTAAGGAATTGGAGCATTCCATTGACGAAATGACCGAACAATTGCGGACTTTGCAAGGCGAAACCCCTATGATTGACGAAATTGTACGGGCAGACGATATTGCAGAGGTCGTTGCCCGATGGACAGGCATTCCCGTAAGTCGAATGATGCAAAGTGAGCGGGAAAAATTGTTGCATTTGGAAAAAGAATTGCACAAACGCGTTGTCGGACAGGAAGAGGCGATTGAAGCCGTTTCCGATGCCATTCGCCGAAGCCGTGCTGGTTTACAGGACGAAAAACGTCCCATTGGCTCGTTTATTTTTATGGGAACGACAGGCGTAGGAAAAACTGAATTGGCAAGAGCCTTAGCCGAATACCTGTTCAATACCGAAGATGCGATGGTGCGTATTGATATGTCGGAATATCAGGAGGCGCATTCCGTATCGCGTTTGGTGGGGTCGCCGCCGGGCTATGTCGGTTACGATGAAGGCGGGCAACTGACCGAAAAAGTACGCCGCAAACCCTATTCGGTCGTGCTGTTTGATGAAATCGAAAAGGCGCATGCCGATGTGTTTAACATTCTTTTGCAAGTCCTTGACGATGGGCGGCTTACCGACAACAAAGGTCGGATTGCCGATTTCAAAAACACCATCATCATTATGACCTCCAATTTGGGTTCGCCTCTTATTCAAGAAAATTACGAAAAAACAGGCAATACCCACAACGACGAATTGTTTGAACAAACAAAAGACAGTGTAATTCAACTGTTGAAGCAAAGCATACGTCCCGAATTTCTCAACCGTATTGACGAAATTATGATGTTCAAACCGCTCTCCAAAGATGAAATTCGGAAGATTGTTTTGTTGCAACTCAGCCAGTTAGAAGAAACTTTATCAAAAAGCAATATAAGAATTAAACTGACCAATTACGCCTTGGACGCCCTCACCGAAATGGGCTACGACCCGCAATACGGCGCCCGTCCGCTGAAACGCGTAATACAGAAAAACATTTTAAACAACCTCTCAAAAATGATTCTCTCCGACAAAATACAAAAACACACACCCATCACCGTTGATGTGATTGATGAACAGTTTGTGTTTTATAACGAGACAGGCGGGAATGAATAATTTAGTGTATCTTTGCAGTTTGTAAGGAAAAATATGTCAAAACTTGTTTTTGTAAAAAGGGAAGAAAATGAATGATATCAGCGACAAAATAATTGCTTTGGTGGAGCAAGCACGATATGCGGTAGTAAAAAATGTAAATTCCGTTATGGTTCTCACCTACTATCATATTGGCAAAATGTTGGTGGAAGAGCGGCAACAAGGCGAAAAAAGAGCCGAATATGGAACGCAACTATTGGCAAATGTATCTAACGACCTGACAAAGGTTTTTGGAAAAGGATTTTCCGTCCAAAACCTTGAACGTATGAGAAATTTCTTTTTGATTTACTCAAATTCCTCAAATGTGCTAAGGAATTCGGACGTGTTTCAAAAATCCTCGACACTGTTGAGGAATTCTGACGAACTTCAAAAATCCTCGACACTGATGAGGATTTTTAACAGCGGGTCAAATGTTGGTTTTTTGCCTATCAGTTGGTCGCATTATTCGTTTTTGATACGCATAAAAGATGAGGTGGAAAGGCAGTTTTATGAAGTAGAGTCATTCCAAAATCAATGGTCGGTGAGAGAGTTAGAACGTCAATTCAACACAGGTTTGTTTGAACGTCTTGCCGTGAGTAAAAATAAATCGGAGATTCTGCGTTTAGCAAAAGAAGGACAAATTGTAGAACAACCCAAAGACCTGATAAAAGAACCTCTTATACTCGATTTTTTGGGCTTTGAAAGCAAAAACAGTTACACCGAAACCGACTTGGAAACAGCCATCATCAATCAAATAGAAAAATTTATGTTTGAAATGGGAAAAGGATTTTTCTTCGGGGGAAGACAAGTTCGTTTCAGTTTCAACGAAGAACACTATTTTGTAGATTTAGTTTTTTACAACCGCTTTTTGAAGTGCTTTGTACTGATTGACCTAAAAATCGGAAAACTAAAACATCAGGACTTGGGGCAGATGCAAATGTATGTTAACTACTACGACCGCTTTGTAAAACAGGAAAACGAAAACAAGACTGTCGGAATAATAATTTGCAAAACCAAAGAAGATGCCATCGTTGAAATCACGCTGCCGGAAGATAACCATCAAATATTTGCATCGCAATACGAAACTATTTTACCCGACAAAAAACAACTCGTAGAACTTATTAAAAACTATCACCAATAAAACAAAATAACAACAAAAATTTAGCAGAGATAATAAAAAATGAATAATGATTTAGAACAATAAGCGAATTGTACAAAAAATGACAAAAGAGATAGTAAAAAAAGAACGAAAGCGGGTAATTATTCCCGAAGTGGACATACAGGGTCGGGTTCAGCCGCAGGCGATTGATTTTGAAGAGGCATTGTTGGGGTCAATGATGCTGGAACAGAATGCGGTAGGGTTGGTGATTGAAAAATTAAAACCCGATATGTTTTATAAAGAGGCTCACAAAATTATTTTCAAAGCGATACAATCCGTTTTCAACAACAACAGCACTCCTGTTGATTTGCTTTCGGTCAGGGAGCAGTTGCGGAAGACGAAAGATTTGGAAACAGTGGGCGGGTCTTACTATTTGGTTTCGCTCACCAACAAAGTGGTTTCTTCCGCCAATATCGAATATTATGCACGCATTGTGTCGGAAAAATTTATTTCGCGTGAGTTGATTTCCGTTTCTACCACGACTATCCGCGATGCCTATGATGAATCTACCGATGTGTTGAAACTGTTGGACGATACGGAAACCAACATTTATAGCATTACGGAGCAAAATTTTCAACGTTCCTATGTGGATATGTCCACGCTGATACAGGATTTTATCAAGGAACTGAACGAGGTGAAAAGCAGCAAGGGCGAACTGCGGGGCGTGCCTTCGGGGTTTACTAAATTGGACAGAATAACGGGCGGTTGGCAAAAGTCCAACCTGATTGTGTTGGCGGCTCGTCCGGGTATGGGAAAAACGGCTTTTGTATTGTCTATGGCACGCAATATGGCGGTAGAGCAAAAACGACCGGTGGCGGTGTTTTCGTTGGAAATGTCGAGAGCCGATTTGGTGATGCGTTTAATTTCCGCTGAAACAGGTATTCCGAGCGACCAGTTAAGACGAGCCGATTTATCCGACAGCGAATGGGATAAATTGGGCAACGATATAACAAGCCTGACCGATGCTCCCATCATCATTGACGATACGCCCGGATTGACCATATTTGAACTCCGAGCCAAATGCAGACGGCTAAAACAACAACACGGCATTGAATGTATTATCATTGATTATCTGCAACTTATGATTGGTGATAAGGAATCCAAAGGAAACAGAGAACAGGAAATCAGCAATATTTCACGTTCATTGAAGAGTTTGGCAAAAGATTTGAACGTTCCAGTGATTGCCTTGTCGCAGTTGAACCGCTCGGTAGAATCGAGGTCGGTAACGTCCAAGCGACCGCAATTATCGGATTTGCGCGAATCGGGCGCCATTGAGCAAGATGCGGATATGGTGCTGTTTATCTATCGCCCCGAATATTACAAAATAGATGAGTTTGAAGACCATGAGCAAAGTGCGGGTTTGGCAGAAATAATTATTGCAAAACACCGAAACGGCGGAATAGGCGACGTGCGTTTGCGTTTTATTGCCCATCAGGCGAAGTTTTGCGAAAGGGAACCTCAACCGCAATACATAAAGATTGAATCCATAATCAACGCAATGGGGGCGGATAATCCGCAGGAAACTAATTCTGGATATACGCTGCCGCAAGATGTGCCGTTTTAACTTATAAAAAAAGTGTATTTTTGTAAAAATTAATTTCAAGAGATATGAAAATAGATAAAAGATTGAAAATGTTGATGTTAGTAATGTGCCTTGGGGCATATAGTTCGAGTTGGGCTGCGGAAGAGAGGATAACTTTCACGTGGAAAGTGGGTGCGGCTACCATCTTGAAAGATTTCCGGCTTTCAGCCATTAATAACGTAGTTTTCACTGTTGATTGGGGAGACGGCGAGGTTGAAACAATGACAGGAACAGGCAGTTGGGAGACGATAAAGCATCATTATTTAAATTATAGGGATTATACGGTGGTTATCAGTACCATGTCGCCGAATATTTTTACCCATTTCGATTGTAAAGACAGGCTGGTAACGGATTTAAAGTTTATGAACTGTTTGTTTTTGGAAGAACTGCATTGTTATGATAATCAGTTAGTTACTTTGAATTTAGCAGGGTGCGACCCACGGTCGATGAAGTATGTGTATTGTTTCAATAATCAATTGGAAGAACTAACAATGTATGGAGAAAGGATATATTGCTATAATAACCGTCTTCCTCTGTCCAACTTGTACATTCCTTTTATTATTATAATGGGCGACACGATAAAGCCCGACTCAACGCACAAACGGTACGGGACGCAAACTTTGCCTGTTGTAACGGTCAAAGAAGGCGACACAGTTGATTTTTCGGCACAAGCAGAATTTGCGGGCATACTTACCGATTTTGCGGTAGAAAGAAACGGTTCAACGGCAACCCGAAGCGATTATTCCATCAACAACGGAATAATAACTTTCACAAACACAGGCACTTACAAAATAACGATGACCAACGATGCCATAATGTCGGAAAAGCGTTATCCCGCAGAAGTGGTTGCCGAGTTTTTGGTAGGCAATGTGGATATTTCCAATTATGAATTGGGAGATACGAATTATGTGCTGTACCCCAATCCAACCACAGGAAAGTTCTCAGTTTTCAGTTCTCAGTTTTCAGAAATGGGCGGAGTGGTTGAGATTTATGATGTTGTAGGAAAACAGTACAGCGTAGGGGCAAAACACGTTTTGCCCAATGAAGAGATTGAAATTGACATTTCCCATTTGGCAAACGGGTTGTATTTTTTGAAGATTGATGGGAAGACGGTGAAGGTTGTTAAGCAATAAAAAAAGCACACACCAACATATAACCCTCTATATTTCTGTAAATTACCTGTACTTTTGTTTGAAATTCGGCGATTTGGACGTTTGCCGCAGCGGTTTGCTCTTCTCGATTGATGAAATCAATGTGTATCTGCTCTGCGAACAGTAAACGGTGTTGGTTGAACATTTTGTAAACCGCCTCTTTTGCTCCCCAATAGAAATGCAACAGGGAACTATCGGACAGATTGCTGTTTTGCTGCTCCGTTTCATTTAGAAATCGGGGGAATAATTTTTGAATACGGTCGGATATTTTTTCAATATCCACCCCGACCCGATGCGTATCAGAGAGAAAAACAGCCGCAAATTCCTTGGAATGCGACACCGACAAAAACTTTTTAGGACGAACAAGCACAGGTTTTCCGTCTTCCAAATAATTTACCTCAAAATCGTTCCCAAGCACTTCTCCCAACAAAGCACGGTACGCTAACCAATGCAAGCGTTTTTGCGGATTTTTCAACAATTTCAAATGCGATTGCTCCGATTTTGAGAGCGTTCTGAGCAGAAGCAACTCCTCTTCCGTTTCGGTTATTTTCCACACATAAACCGTTCCTGCGTGGTCTATTTTTTCTGAAAAAAATTGCGGCATATCGTTGGTATGTTTCGTTTTTTTACTATTTCTTTACTGTTTTTCTATTTACTTTCCGTCCGCCTCCGCACCAAACGGAACGACCAATAAATAATGTTGAGAAACAAGCCCATAAACAGCGTCATTCCCCACGTTCTTGGGTGTTCAAAGGGGTTGATGATGCGGTCGCCAATATCGTAAAACAACCGAAAAGGCTCTTTGATAATATCCCAACTGTTCCACCGAAGATAACGTCCGAGATAAATGCCGAAACTTCCTAAAAACAACAGTATCAAGGAAATACATTTCACTATTTTGGGATTGATGCTCTTGCTTAACATTCGTTCAATATCCCATAAACTTAAAAATCCAAACAGCAATCCCGTCCACGCAAAAGACAGAATTAATACCAAATCAAACCATATCGGCATAGAAAAATTTTGCCTCAAGTGGAATAAATCCGTCAAAATATAAGGTGCATTTGGGAAAAAAAGCAGCCATGTTCCTAATAGTAAGAACGTTACAGTTTTCTTTTTTTGAATAGACGGTCTGATAACGGCAAAACTCGACAACAGCCAAGGAATGGTTGCCAAAAAGAGATTCCAATTCAAAAAAAGGAATGTTTTGGTATCGGAGTACGCTGCGCGGAAAATGGAAAAACCGAAACAGCACAGCGTCAACACGCCCATAAACAGCGTTTCATACAGTCGGTTGTGTTCTTTTAATTGTTTTAACATAATAAATTCCAAATTTTAGGTAAAAAAATAATTAATCCTATGATTAAGGCGGCAAATGCACTTATTAAAACCGCTGCTGCCGATAAGTCCTTGATTTTCCGAATGGTATCGTGTTTTTCGGGTGAGATAAAGTCGGATATGTTTTCTATCGCCGAATTGAGCAATTCCATAGCAAACACAAAACCGACGGCAAAAATTACGGCTATCCATTCGTACCTGTTTATGTCGAAAAACACAGAAAACGCCGCAACCACCAGCGCCGCAACGAGATGTATTCTCGCATTGTGTTCTTCTTTCCACGCCGTTTTCAGTCCGCTGAATGCGTAAGAAAAACTTTGAAACCGCTTTTTTATGGAGAATTTTTGTGATTGCATAATTTTATATTTCCGTATCATCTTCCTTCGATTGGCTATTTCTTAAAAATATTCTATTGAAAATAAACTGTAAAATTAAAGATGTGGGTAAACAATAAATGAGACTACCAACAAAAAATGCCAATTGAGGAGTTCCACATCTTGGACCCGGTGGCGGATTGATTAAATTGTCTAACCAAAATAAAAACATTGGGTAGAGAATAACCAAAACGCCTGTTATCAAATAGTTCCAGTTCTTATGAAAAATTTTGAACTTCTTTAAAATCAAAGTCAAAACCAATGGTATTAAAATGTATGGTGCAAGTATCAAAAAAGGTCTCATATTTTCCTTAATTTTTCATTGCCGCAATATCTTTCACCACTTAGGATTTCGAGATTGTCGCCTAAGATTAATTTGTTTACTGACATAATGCTTTATTGTTATTGTCTTTCAATTTCTCCATTCACTTTCAATTTTATCACTTCCATACTTTCCAAACCGTCATTATCAACCGATTTTACAGCGATGTGGTAAGTGCCTGCATTTAATTTCTTTTGTTGTTTTCCTTCTACATCTCTGATTATGTGTGGTTTAAATCCTCTGCTTTCGTCATAATTGAAATCCCAACTGTAAAATTCGATGCCTGCATCGCTTTTGGCTTCGGCGATAAATTCAATATCCCGCGAACCGTAATCTCTTGAAATTTCGTTTATGGTTACAATAATATTCGGTTTCCTTGACAGAGGAATAATTTCTTCGATATTAACCAACTCAATAATTATATTTTCTTCGTTTTTCAATCGGGCAGCTTCCTGTATTGCTCCTTTTCCAAAAGAAAATGCAATAATGTAGCCGATTGGTTTTTTGTCTTTTCTGTTTTTCTCCATTAATTTTTTATCGTAACGTTCCACTGCCGATTTAAAATTATCTATCACGTTTCGACCAATATTTTCGCTACGTTTTACTTGGATGGGCGTGTTGTCGGACATTTTGCCGTCCAATCCGTAGTCGCTGCGTTGTTTGGTGTTGCTTGTGCCGCCGTATTGCCCAATAATCCAATTCTCGAACTCGAAAGCGTCCATATTTCGCAGTGTATCGTAATCGTATTTGTGCAGTTGCAAGGTGTAAGAATTGGCATAAACGCTTGTAAATAAGTCGGTTTGTTTTTGCAGCCTCAATTCTGTAACTTTCACCGCTTGGACGGACTGGTCAATGCCTATCCAATTACGTTTCAATTTATCGGCAACGGCAATGGTTGTGCCGCCACCCATAAAAGGGTCTAAAATCATATCGCCCTCGTTGCTTGCACATTCGATTATGCGTTGCAAAAGTTTTTCAGGTTTTTGCGTGGGATAGCCGATGCGTTCTTTGGAAGTATTGCCCACTCGTTCAATATCATCCCATAAATTCCCAATTAAGGCACCTTCTGCATCGTCTAAATATTTTTTTAAACCGTCTTTTCGTGGACGACCATCTGCTTGGTAAACTATCAGGTTTTTACTAACAAGTTCTTCCAACCCTTCTTCGGAGAAGCGCCAACTTCTATTTTTTCCGGGATGTATTCCACGCCAAACAAATTGCCGCGATTTACCGGGAGCCGTTAAATCATCACAACGATACAATCCATTTTCGTCCTCTTGTTTATATCTGGACATCTGTTCCTGTGAATAATCGCTACGAATTAAATTTATTTTAAACTTATCTGTCTTTGAGTAAAAAAATATGGTATCAATGTTTATTCCAAAACGCTGTATAATGTTATTTTTGGCATTTGTTCTTTTCCACACAATCTCATTCCTAAAATTATTCTTCCCAAAAACTTTATCCAAAATCAAGACACGAATATAGGCGTTTGCATGCCAGTCGCAGTGCAAAAAAATGCTTCCTGTATCTTTTAAAACACGATGCATCTCTTCAACACGCTCTTTTAGCCACCTGATATATTGGTCAACGCCGCCGCTCCATCTGTCTTGAAAACTGCGAATTTCACCTGCATCTCCCCAAATCATCTCGTAGTTGCGGTTGCTGAAAAAGGGCGGGTCTAAGTAGATTAAATCCACACTATCGCTTTCTATTCCTTTCAGGATTTCGAGGTTGTCGCCTAATATTAATTTATTTACAATATTTTTCTGTCCCATATATTATTTTTTTTCGTGTTTCACAGCAATTTTCACTTTATCCGTCCCGCTTAAACCCTTTTTATCAACGGCTTGTACAGCAATATGATGCTCGCCTTCCGTAAATTTCTTTTCCTGTATCCCTGTTTTGTCCATTATAACATCGGCTTTAAATTCTTGTTCGTTGTGCGATAAATCCCACGAATAAAAATCAATGCCTGTTTCGCTTTCGGCGTTTGCGATAAATTTGTATTTCAAATTTTCCAATTCTTCGGCTGTTAAAGTAACTTTTGGCGGATTTTCGTAAGGGATTATGTCGCGGATATATTTCAGTTCAATGATAATATTTTCCTTGTTTTTCAATCGAGAAACTTCATTTATCAAATCTTTTGAAAATTCAAAACCAATGATAAAACCGCACACCTGACCTTCTTTTTTATTTCTTTCAAAATGAGCAATATCATCTCTTTTTATTGCAGTAATAAAGGCGTCAAGCGTATCGCGTCCGACAGACTTTTTCCATTTTTTTACTTGAATAGGCGTGCCGTATTGGGTATGTCCGTCAATGCCCAAATCCTTTCCGCCTTTTTCGTTTGGAATACCGCCATATTTTTCGACTATAAAAACCTCAAAATTTTTACCATCGCTTTCTTGCAATTTTTGTAAATCGTAAGTGGGAATTATCACTTCGTAGGGCTGTGCAAAGATTTCGTTTTGCCGTTTTTTAAGTCGCAAATCGGAAACTTTTATAGCCATTACGCTTTGGTCAATTCCTATCCATTTTCGATTTAATTTATCGGCAACGGCAACTGTTGTTCCACCGCCAACAAAAGGGTCAAGTACCACATCGCCCTCGTTTGTGGCACATTCTATAATTCTTTGTAATAAGACTTCTGGTTTTTGGGTGGGGTAGCCGATGCGTTCGTGTCCCGATGGTGCAATAATGGGTATTTCCCACCAATCGCCCATTTTTACGCCAACTGATTCTTCTTCCGATGTTATTGAGGGAATACGTTTGCCATCTTCATTTTTTGCTCCCGAAATTATTTTTTTATTTCCAAATCTTTTTAATGTAGATTCTGCTCTATCCGTAAATAACTGGTTAAAAGTGCATTTGTTTGATTTTGAGTACCAATATATTGTATCGTGATTTTTACAAAATTGGTTTTGACTTGACGCCCATTTTTTATAACACCAAATAATTTCGTTTCTAAAATTACCTCTAAAAATTTTACTCAAAATATCTACTTTGATTTCGGCATTAGCGTGCCAGTCGCAATGCAGAAAAATACTGCCTGTATCTTTCAAAATGCGGTGCATTTGTCTCACCCTAATTTTTAACCAACTTATATAATGGTCTATCCCGCCTGCAAAACGGTCTTCAAAACTGCGTTTTTCGCCGTCATCTCCCCAAATAACCTCATAGTTGCGGTTGCTGAAAAAGGGCGGGTCTAAGTAGATTAAATCTACACTATCGCTTTGTATTCCCTTTAAGATTTCGAGGTTGTCGCCTAATATTAATTTGTTTACAAAATTTTTCTGTCCCATATTATTTTTTTTCGTGTTTCACATCAATTTTCACTTTATCTGTTCCGCTTAAACCCTTTTTATCAACGGCTTGTACAGCAATATGATGCTCGCCTTCCGTAAATTTCTTTTCCTGTATCCCTGTTTTGTCCATCACAACATCGGCTTTAAATTCTTGTTCGTTGTGCGATAAATCCCAAGAATAAAAATCAATGCCTGTTTCACTTTCGGCATTTGCGATAAATTTATATTTCAAATTTTCCAATTCTTCGGCTGTTAAAGTAACTTTTGGCGGATTTTCGTAAGGAATAATGTCGCGGATATATTTCAGTTCAATGATAATATTTTCCTTGTTTTTCAATCGAGATACTTCATTTATCAAATCTTTTGAAAATTCAAAACCAATGATAAAACCGCACGCCTGACCTTCTTTTTTATTCCTTTCAAAATGAGCAATATCGTCTCTTTTTATCGCAGTAATAAAGGCGTCCAGCGTATCGCGTCCGACAGATTTTTTCCATTTTTTTACTTGAATCGGCGTACCGTATTGCGTGTGTCCGTCAATGCCCAAGTCCTTTCCGCCTTTTTCGTTTGGAATGCCGCCATATTTTTCAACTATAAAAATCTCAAAATTTTTACCGTCGCTTTCTTGCAATTTTTGTAAATCGTAAGTAGGGATTATTACTTCGTAGGGCTGAGCAAAAAGTTCATTTTGCCGTTTTTTTAGCCGTAAATCGGAAACTTTTATAGCCATAACAGATTGGTCAATTCCTATCCATTTTCTGTTCATTCTGTTGGCAACGGCAACTGTTGTTCCACCGCCAACAAAAGGGTCGAGTACCACATCTCCCTCGTTTGTGGCACATTCTATAATTCTTTGCAAAAGTTCTTCGGGCTTTTGTGTGGGGTAACCGATACGTTCGTTGGCTTGCGAATTGATAATATTGATATTCCAAACATCAGATTCTTTTGTCTCAAAATTTTCGTTTTCAACAATTCTGGCAAATGCAGATAAATCCAATTTCCCGTTTTCTACTGCCTCATCAACTTTTTCTTTGGAATAGATGATGAGTTGCGGCTGTCTTTTCCCACCAATCATTACAGAATTTCTGTCCCACCCTTTTAACTGTTTTGCTTTTTGTCCTTCGGTTGTATCTCTGAAAAGAGTGTTGAATGTATAATTATTTGATTTTGTGTACCAAAAAACAGTATCGTGCAATCGTTGAAAATTATTTGATTTCGCTGTCCAACGACGATAACTCCAAATAATCTCGTTTCTAAAATTACCCGTAAAAATTTTATCCAAAATATCAACTTTGATATTAGCATTAGCATGCCAATCGCAATGCAGAAAAATACTGCCTGTCGGTTTCAGTATTCGGTACATTTGCCGCACACGGATTTTTAACCAACTTATATAATGGTCTATTCCGCCTGCAAACCTGTCTTCAAAACTTCTTTTTTCGCCGTCATCTCCCCAAATAACCTCATAGTTCCGATTGCTGAAAAAGGGCGGGTCAAGATAAATCAAATCAACCGATTTGTCGGGTATTGATTGCAAAACTGCGAGATTATCTCCTAAAATTAATTTGTTTACTTCCATAACTATAATATTTTCCCTAATTCTTCATTGCTGCAATATCCTTTACCGCTTCTATTGCCGTATCTATTTCTTCTTCTGTGGTGAATGCTCCGATGCTCAAACGGACAGTGCCGTGCATATCCATCGTGCCGATTTGTTCGTGGACTTTGGGGGCGCACTGTAAACCCGTCCGACAGGCAATATCGTAATCCACATCAAGCATCATACCCACGTCTCCCGCTTCAAAACCGTTGATGTTGAAACTCAATACAGGATTTTGATTGTTGCAATCTACTGCACAATAAGTAGTTACGCCGTTTGTGTTTTGCAGATGGGTACGCAATTTGTCCCAAAGAGCAATTTCTTTTCGGTGCAGATTGTCAATTCCCTGTTCCAACACCCATTTCACCCCTGCATTCAGTCCCGCAACACCGACCAGATTGAGCGTTCCCGCCTCCAAACGATATGGATATTCCTCTAAATGAGCCTGATACGCAGAACGAACCCCCGTTCCGCCGTAGCGCGTATGACGAATATTTGCCGTTTCCCGCACGTATGAACCGCCTATTCCTGTGGGTCCCATCAAACATTTGTGTCCTGTAAAAATATAGACGTCAATATCGGATTGCACCATATCCACATTCACTGCCCCCGCACCTTGACTGCCGTCCACCACGAAAACAAGCCCTGCTTCCTTGCAAATTTTCCCAATCGCCGCCAAGGGCTGAACCGTACCTATCACGTTGGAACTGTGCGTACAAACAACAAATTTCGTGTTCGGACGAACGGCTTTTTTAATATCGTCGGGGTCAACATATCCCGCATTGTCGAATGGAACGTAGGTAACGTCAATAATTCCCTGTTGCTGCATACAGTACAGGGGACGCAAAACGGAGTTGTGTTCCAGCATCGTAGTGATTACGTGGTCGTCCTTTTCTGCCAATCCCTGCAAAATAATATTCAAGGAATCCGTCGCATTGTAACTGAAAGTCAAGCGATTAGGGTCATCGCCGCCTTTGAACAAATCGGTTAACAATTTGCGTGTATTAAAGACGATTTCTTCTGTTTCAATCGCCGCATCAAAGCCCGACCGTCCCGGATTGACACCGTGTTTACGGTAAAAATTACTCATAAAATCATAAACCACATCGGGTTTAGGAAAAGTTGTCGCTGAGTTATCTAAATATATCATAAATTAATTATTTCTGTATATTTTACAATCTTTATATCTTGGTAATAAAATCGAAGAATTTCCATATAACTGTAACCTAATTTCACCATTTGTATGGCTCCTTCCTGACTTAAACCAACGCCGTGTCCGTAGCCTTTTCCTTTCAATAAAACATTATCTCCCTTGATGTGAACGGAAAAAAACGCAGAACGCAACTTAAAAAATGCACGAATATCTTTTGTCAAAATAGTGTCGGAGTCAATAATCCATTTTGCGGTTCGGTAGGGCTGTTCAAACTGTGTAATCTTCTCAAAATAAGGCGATTGCGCATATTTTGAACCGAAATTGCTTACAAAATAATTCACCCATTGTTTGGTCGGAATGCTGATTTCCCATTCATAATTCCTTGCACCGATGCTGAAAGTGTCTGCAATGGACTGTAAATAAGGAACATTGGTCTGCCACACATTTCCCGCACTTTCCGTCATTCCGCCGCTGTTGGAATGGTAGGCTGTGGAAATTAAACGATTGTTGCTGTCCACAATCACATCGTTGAACGTTTCGTAAGTCCCGCGGAGAATATCGGCTTGCGTACACCTACCCTTATACGACTGGCAATGAACGCCGTCGCAAAGATTATACCCGTGCGAAAGATGCCGATTTAGATTTGCCAAACAATAAGTACGCGCCGCAATCGCCTGAATTTTGAAAAATTCTACATCGTCCGAACTGCCCAATATCTCCGACTGGACAACGCCCGAAACATATTTTTCCAAACTAACCGTATTCACAAAAACCAAATTTCCATCTAAAACCGACACCGAAACATTTTCCTCATACACGCGTGCGGGAGAAACATCAGGGGGTTTTAGGGAAAAAATATTGTTGTATTTACTCCCGATAAACTCAATGTTGGAATAAATGCCGATAAATTCCAATCCCTGCTCCAACCTAATTTTTCCGTCAATATGCGTCAGCGTAACGGCAGAATTTACCGACAAATCGGCAGGAAAAATCTTTACATTGTCGCAAATCACCGAATAAGTCCCTGAAACAACGCTTACAACAGTCGTTTTCAACTTATTATCGGCAAGCACGCGAACCTTTATGTTCATTCCGCCCGCCCGATAAACAAGGCACAAAACAAACAACAACAAAATGCATATCCTAACTTTTTTCATATTATATCCTTAAAAAAATAAACCGAATACATATAAATAACGGTAAAAAATGAAAATATTATAATTTTGTTTTTTTTCTATCTCCGCAAAAACAAAAAATCCACCATTTTATTGGTGGATTTTTCCCTGCGACCCCGAAAGGATTCTAACCTTTAACCGCCTGATCCGTAGTCAGGTACTCTATACAGTTGAGCTACGGGGCCCTCTTTCAACCATGAATTTGCAAAGATACACTTTTTTTTGAATTATGAGTTAAAAATCGGGATTATACCCTACATTTATTGTAAAAATGAAACCTGTTTTTAGTTTTCACCAACTTCTTCTTTACTTTTTATACCCATTCCTTTTAGAAATTCAGGTTCTCCAATTTCTTCTTTCCAAAACTTTTCAATAATATCTTTGCTTGATGTAATTCTTTGTTTAATAGCATCAATATTTGGAACGAGGAAACACAATTAGCATAAAATAGTAATAAAATGGCATTGTACGTAGATTTTGCATTAGGTTTTAATTTACCTCCCTACTGGAGAAATCACAAGGGAAGCATAGAGCGTATCTCTGATGATGTAACGCAACAGGAAGCAGTGGGAAAACTGCACCAAGATGCATTAAGTATTCGATGGGAAGAAAAGGGAGACAAAAATTGGTGGAAACTTCCTTTGGCCCCTGTTATTTCCATTTCGGGTAAAAATACGCTAATCAGGCGCAATGTATTGAAAGTGAATAATGGTGAAAGCAACAGGCACGGAACTATCAAAGAGTTGTAGAGTCAGGGCGATTACGAAATTCAAATTGCAGGCGTGTTTAAGCGAGATGATGGACAATTTCCAGAACAAGAAATCGCAAAACTGAGACAATATGCAGAGGGACGCAAAACGGTGATGGTACTTAGCAATCTGTTTAGTCTGTTTAATATTACCAAAATTGCTATCGAAGACTTTTCTATTCCATTCACCAAAGGCGTTGAAAATCAAATGTACAGCATCAAAGCCTATTCTGACGATATGGATTGTTATCGGAGATAGTTATGCCGGAAGCGGTCGGGGATGGGGTAGCAAAAATGACCTGTATTCTCGTAAAATACAGCCTAAGGCAAATTTTGCAACCGAATTTTTAAAACCGAAAAAGTTACGAAACTACAAAAATAAGAATTCTAAATTAGCCATTTAAGTAATACGGTTTAGCGTTTATCATACGGAGAATCAGGTTGTCAAAAATAGTGGCATTCGTGAGACTCCTATTGAAACGATACGTATATTCGTCTATGTACGCCTGCA
>JGI24702J35022_10000460_pt1 | contig 24522 bp, 22 predicted proteins | sample TergutTh196P4_FD_35022 | JGI IMG/M metagenome (IMG submission 35022)
CTGCGCNGGTCGTGGGTTGCGTATACTTCGACTGAAGGATTTCCGGAACAAGCTTTGCGGCAATCGCCTCATTCACCTGTTCTGCTGCCCATGAAGCAGGCTTATCAGCCATCGTTGCATATGGGGCTATTCCCGACAAAAGCGCTATTATGACTATGATGACTGATATTTTCTGTACTCTCACGACCAAAACACCCTTTCAATTATGCTTGTTGATAATCCAGTTCTGCCATTTTGAATTGTTGCACATCGATGATACAATGTCAACTCTATTAGGGCGAGCACCGTGAACTTGAATAACTGGCGGCGCTCAGCGGTACGATAATTGAAACTTCTCACAATTCTAACAATAATCGGCGAAAAACAGAATTTATGCTTCCCAAAAGGTTGTTGGTATGGTACAATCAGCACCGGCAATTCGACCCGCTAGCTCAGGCGGTAGAGCACCTGCCTTTTAAGCCAGGCGTGGGTATCGCTTAGAGCGTTGCAGTGGCTAGGTTTAGACCTTGTCGCTGTTTTTATTTGTCCCCGATTTGTCCCCCTTCTCTTCCTATGGAAAATAGTAAATGGCATATTATGTCAGCGTTTCTCAATTATTTCACATTCTGATTGCATTTCAGTGTGAATTACATTAAACTATTTTTGCATGAAAGAACTGCAGAATACCTCCTCTAGCTAATTCCTGTTAATAATTGTGATTGATTTCGATGCAGGTGTAGCAACTGCAATTGTGAAATATTTGCTGACGTTCTGGCAGAAATAATAGACGGAGGCTGAAAAAACTATGCTCGTTTATCACGGAAGCAATACGAAGGTGGAAAACCCTATTATAATTATGCCAAACCGCACATTGGATTTTGGAAGTGGATTCTATACGACGATGAACATTGAACAGGCGGAGAGTTTTGCAAAAAACGTTGTAAGCCGAAACGAGGGGCAAGGAACCCCCACGATAAGCCATTACGAAGTCAATTACAAAGAATTGCTTCAGGAATTCAACGTGCTGATTTTTGATCGCCCTAATGAAAAATGGCTTGACTTTGTATATGAAAACCGAACAGCGAAATACACAGGGAGACAATATGACATAGTTATTGGTCCTGTAGCTAATGATACTGTATACAGAGTGTTCAGGCTTTTTGAAAACGGCGACATTGACCGTAATGCAGCAATCAAGAGGCTGAAAATCGTCAAACTCTATAACCAGATGGTGTTTCGAACCGAAAAGGCAATCTCGGAATTAAGGTTTATAAAAAGTGAGGTTGTAAAAAATGGATAAAAAAACTTACATCTGTTTTATGGCGCTGCATTCTCACCCTATTGTTGAGGGGCTTACAAAGCTGCTCAAAATAACTGAAAGAGACGCCCTTGATATTTTTTACACGTCTAAACTGTATAACCTGTATGAGCGTGAAGACACAAAACTATGGCATTTCAGCAGTGTTACGCTGGCGAATCTGCTTAGCCAAGAGATAACAGAGGGACGCATCATGTTCCCGGTGGAAGGGTGATCGAGCATGAGGGATAATGACTTAAAACATACGGATTTTGTGGTTTACTGCATTGAAACTTATAAGGGTAAGAAGGATATTGGCGGCGAAAAAGCATATCAGACGCTAAAAGAGGCGGGTGCGATTGATTACATCGACGAAAACTATGAAGCCCTGCACACTTTTGGGGACGACCAAATTGTCTGGAACATTGACGAGTTCTTGAGCAATCGCATCATTGCGGGATAATCAGGCTACTCTGGGACTTCTTGCCTGTCTGCAACTCCGATTCCGAGCCCAAAACAGAGATTTTATTTCACAATTCTTTCAATAATCGGCGAAAAACAGAATTTATGCTTCCCAAAAGGTTGTTGGTATGGTACAATCAGCGTCGGCGATTTGACCCGCTAGCTCAGGCGGTAGAGCACCTGCCTTTTAAGCAGGGTGTCCGGAGTTCGAGTCTCCGGCGGGTCACCAAACTTGCCTGGCGGCAAGAGTGAAAGGAGAAAAGAGAAGAGAGCAAAGAGGATGTGTCGCTGATGCGGCAGGCCGAACAAAGCAAGTTTGTACTCTTATCATTTCACTTTTCGCTCTACACTTTTCACCTATCGGTCTATATCTAAAATGCACAAAAACGCCACCATCTACCAAAGGCGAGCTCTGACAATCACAACGATTGCCGGGGTTCTCTTTTTTATCGATGGCCTCTTTTATCTCATCATGATTAGTAACTGACGCCGCAATGAATAGTGAACACTGAACATTTTCAGGAGATGCGATGTCGAAAGTGTTTAACTATAACCAAAAGGCTGATTTGCATTTGATACCTTAACTGTTTTTGCGCGTGTGCGGGAAGAACTGCTTTTTCATGCGTAAAAAGAATTTTCCTTGTGGCTCTTTCCAAGCTGCTGTATAATCTATCTTGTGAAATGCAAGCCATGCATGCTTTATTTGTCAACGCGTGTATTGTGGTGTAGCGCAGAATGTGCCACTGTAGTACCTTACGGACAAAGTAAGCAAATAGAAGCAGGAGGAGTCTTCTTGAGAACTCAGGAAAGAAATGTGTCTGATTACAGGTTTGCAAGCGACTTAATAGTTGAGATGCAAAGTATAGTTCAAGATATTTTGCAGCAGGAAATCGTAAAGGGTGTCTTTAAGAGGCACCCCGAATGGCGCCATTTATCCAGTGGTGAGTTTAATGTGAAGGCGTTTGGGATGATAAGCAATGAGCTGATATCTACTCACCCTAGAACAGCAGGCGAGCCCTACACGCTTCGCGGAAAATGCAGAGCGCTCTACGATATGGACGTTTCCGCCACGACGAATGTTTTGCTGTACTCCGATTTAGCCTGTCTCCATGAGAAAGAAACGGAGGCAGTAAACACTGTCAGAAAAGACAGGAATGACGATGCCCATAGCCTGAAGAATTTCGATTACTATAAGCTGTTGGGAACTTTTTCAAACGCAATCAACCTTGCCCGCGAATTTGGTTATACGTTTGAGGCAAAGCGATTGGAAGAAATAACAAATGAATTGCACAACAGGCGCCAAATGCATGTCAATGCCACAAGCAAAACAGAAAAGATGGCAACAAGAGGGGAAAAAAGACGCAACTGGTTAGTTCTGCTTATCGCTGCATTGGTTTTGCTTGCTACCATAGGTTTGTTATTATTTCCTTATATCACCAGTCTGAACCGAAAGGAGTCGCCGGATTCCGAATATGGAGCCACTATTTTCACTGACGAATACCCGCAGTTTGTGGAGAACGACATTTATTTCAGCCCAAATATCGTCCAGTATCAGCAAAAAAGCGGCATATTGTTTGCTCGGATGTTCGTGGCCAACGGCTATTCGGATAGGGCAATTACGGCTATCAACGTCGAGTCGCTTGTATTATCGGACGGTGATGCTGTCCTTGCATGTGGAGGTGCAGGCCTCATTGACAACATCGTTATCGAGCCGAATGATTATATCATTCTTGGGTTCAGGTTCGAGGGAGACGCGCTTAATCTCAGAGGTTCCGAGCATAGGGTCGTAACAGCCTCATGGAGCGGAGATTTTACGTCATATATGCGTTAAAAACATAGAATACAATTAACCTATCCGTACACATTTGCGGCTTCACTGTGCATACTCCTCAATGACCGCTTTAATGAACTGCCATGTGTTCTTGTAATATTTGCCGACAAGTTGCATAATGTCGCTGCCCTCAAGGTACTCACGATTATTATCCTGCACATAAAGTGTCGTTGGGTTCGGCGATGCTTTTTTCATAGTCAATCGCGACGCGATCTCGACAAGCTCATTTTCTTTCTTTATTATTTCCTCCGCCTGTCGGCTGAGGTTTATCCTTTGCTTGGAGCATATTGCGTACATGCTGTTCCCACCTTTGTTTTGCGCCTATTATAGGAACACTAAAATGACACAATGCTACGGAATAATCAAGAAATTATTGGATTAGGCAGAACAAATAGGAACAAAAAGCACTTTCATATAAACCCTTTAAATCATCAGCGACCATGCTATACTGAATTCACGAGAAACAAAAAACACACGAAAGGAACGATAACAATGAAAACCATGATAAAAAAAGCAGCCGGGCTGGCTGCTGCGCTCCTCTTGACATCTTCTGTACTTGCAGGATGCAACGCTCCCATCGCGGAGCCCTCGGATAGGGATTGGATTTCAGTGACGGTAACGCCTTCGGCAACAATCACTTCGGAAAGGCCAAGCACACCATCTGATGCCGCCACGATCGATGAGCTTTCACCTGAACCAGCTCAAGTCTCCGATCCCAATCCGGCTGAGGCAGAGGAAAAGGTACCGGTTGAGGCAACGGATAAGGCACCGGCTGAGACACCGGTTGAGGCAGCGGATAAGGCGGCGGAAAAGGCAGCGGATAAGGCGGCTGAGGCAGCGGATAAGGCAGCGGATATGGATCCTGCTACGAGTCCGGCTCCAGATCCGACCCCGTCTACGGCACCATCTACGGTACGTCCTGCAAATGCCACTGTTGAATACGCATTCAACAACAATCAACCATCTGCAAGCAAGGTGTTCGGCGGAGCATTTATCAGTGAAGGGACGGTTAAAGTCACAATCCAGAAAATTGCCGTGTATTCAAAAACTGAAATTTATTTCACAGTCCAAAACAACACGACCGAGACGGCATCATTCCATATGACAAAACCAACTATGATCGTCGACGGCACCCAAATAAACACAACAACATTTGAGGTTGATACCAGTGTAGTCCCTTCGTCGAGCAGAAGTTTTGTCTACTCTTTTGACACAAAATTGAAAAAAGATACGGTATTTGACCTGACCATGTCAATATATGTAGTTAAGAGCGGGGCTAACAACATAACCGTTGAGGGGATCGACTTATCTCAGGCGACCGCTTCCGGTCTCGGCACCTCAAATCAACTCCTGGATTTTCGCGCATGGGATTTTACGGAAGAGCAAAAAGAGCATTATCAGGACCTTTTGAATTCACTCGGGGAACCGACCGCCGATGCGATTGATGTTATAGGTTTTTATTGCTCTTACACAAACGATGGCGGGCTGCGCTTAGATGCGTTTATCCGCAATGGCACTGATAAGGCAATAAACATTCGTACATTTGAACCGCTTGAAGTGCTGACGACGGATGGGCAAGTGATAGCCTCGGGAAATTTCCCCAATGACTATTATGGCATACTCCTCCCGTCTCAAAGTGTAATATGGGGGTTTAATTACGGGAAAGAAGTCGTTAATATTCCGGATGCAGACCTTAGTGTATACCGGGTGCATTCCAATTGCCGTTATTAGAATTAAATGGGAACAGCACCTAAAGAATCAAAGGAGAACGAAAATGAAAAAGCTAAACAGTATCAAATGGTTCACCCTCGGCGTAATGGTCACCATCCTTATGTCAGCGCTCGTCATTCCGGCAACGGCGGCGAACCGGCAAAAGCAAGCAACGCTATACTATCAGGACACAAAAATAACACTGAACGGCGAAACGGTAATTCCAAAAGACGTAAATGGAAATGTTATTGAGCCGTTTGTAATCGACGGAACGACTTATCTGCCGGTGAGGGGGATTGCAGACGCGCTGGGTGTCAAGGTGGAGTGGAGCGCAGCGACAAATACTGTGATTCTGGAAACAAATAGGTCCATAGACCACGTGCCACAGTTTCGCACTTCGGCGATTAATATAAACCTGTACGAAGTTTGGTACGAAAACGGCAAGCTGCACGCACGCGCGTTTATCACAAACGGTTTCAACAGCACAGCAAGCAATATTAACGTTAAAGACCTAAAGATATCTAACAGCGATGGGATCATTGCAGAAGGCAGCTTTGGAATTTTGAAAAATGCGACGAATGCGACAATCGCGCCAAACGGCTACATTACATGGGTATTTACATTTAGCGGCGACGCGCTAAAGGTTCAAAACGCTGACCTGACGGGTCATCTGCGCGCTGAATCTACGATTGAGTACAAATACTGAAATATCACCATAGATATCTTGCAAACAGCCAGATATTGGTAGAGAATCACAACAAAATGACAGGAGCGGAATGAATCATGATAAAGAGACACAACTATTCCGGAGCAGAGGCACGGAAACGCGCAATATCGCTAACGCTGGCGCTTGTGCTGATTATGCTGGTATTGCCGTTAAACAATTTAACAGCGTCAGCGGCAACATACGGAGATTTAGTATATAGCGACAACGGCGCAACAATTACAATCACGGGATATACGGGACAGCCTACGTCGATTGTGATACCCGAAACAATCAATGGAAAACCAGTTACGGCAATTGGGAACAGCATTAAGACAACCGGGCCAAATCCAGGTGAGACACACTACTCTATTGCCTTTCCGTTTAATGATTGCTCAAGTCTTACGGGTATCACAATCCCAGGAAGCGTCACATCAATTGGACACTTTGCGTTTTATGGTTGCAAAAATCTATCGAGTATAACTCTCTCGGTTGGGCTTATCTCTATAGGGGACAGAGCATTTGGAGAATGTGCGAGTCTTAGTAGCATAGCGATCCCAAACAGCGTGACATCAATCGGGGAAGACACTTTCATAGGCTGCACGGGACTAGAGAGCATAACACTTTCAAATACTCTTTTTTCATTAGGAGATTATGCGTTTTATAGGTGCACAAACCTCAGAAGCGTGACAGTTCCCGGCAGTCTCAAGAACATTGGGGTCCAAGTGTTTGGGGCTTGTAGCAGCTTGTCAAACGCTGTGATTGAAAACGGGGTTCAATCAATCGGGCTATCAATGTTTTTCGGGTGCACGAGCCTTTCGAGCATTAGAATTCCAAACAGTGTTTCGTTTATCGGTAATTATGCGTTTTATGGCAGTTCAAGCCTATATGACGTATTCTTTGACTCAAGCACTCCGCCGAATGTTGGAACGCAATCTTTTGGTGATATCAAGCCGGGGGCAAGAGCGGTTGTTCCAAGCGGAGCGACTGCATATGGCCCTGTGGGCTCTAACTGGAATGGTTTAATTGTATATGATGTATATAACCCGACGCAACCAACGGATTTTGCTGTGCAAACAAGCGTAAACAGTAACGCTTATGGAACAGCCGGCGCGAACCCGTCAAATGCAACACAGGGCTCGACGGTTGCCTTGAATGCGACGCCATTCAGCGGGTATAGATTCGTCCGATGGGAAGTAGTCTCAGGCGGCATCACAATTAATAATCAAACATCACCGGCTGCATCGTTCATCATGCCGGCAAATAACGTGTCGGTCCGGGCAGTTTTTGAGCCTTCGACTTCTTATGTCCCCGTTACAAGCATTAGCGGTGTATCGTTATCAGCCACAGCAGGTACGCCGCTGACACTTACCGGCACGGTGAATCCGTCCAATGCGACAAATAAAGCAATAGATTGGAGTCTGGTGAGCGCAGGGATGACCGGTGCGACAATCAACGGAAGTACGCTGAACGCAACAGCAGCGGGAACCGTCACAGTCAGGGCGACAATAGCTAACGGAACGGCAGTAGGCGCAAACTATTGGCAAGACTTTACAATAAGGGTGAGCGATGCCTCGCTCTCAGACCCATTTACCATGGGCGAGGATAATTATCGGTTTGCAAACACAAATGCGAGCTTTGGTTATGTCAGAGATTACCGCATCCCGCTCGAAAGGTATCAAGAAATCTTTATACCTTCGACTGCTCAGATCTATTATTACTACTCATCACTGTGGGGCGGGAGCTGCTATGGATTTGCGGCTTCATCGTATGCGCTTGAGACCTATAGACTGAGACACTCCGACTATCAATCCGGAGCCGCAACAACATATAGTTTCAATACCCCGGGGTCGCCGGCAAGCGCTGTGACAAAGCTGATTGAACTCTATCAAATCAGTCAGTCTTTGCCGGAATTGTGGCGTTCGCTGGAAGACCCTCAGCGATACAACAATCTTCATGCTTTGGTATCTGCAGTAAGCAATGAAACGGTCATTAATGAAGACGGCCTGATAGTGTGCCTTTGGGGTCTTAGAGGAGGCCATGCGGTTATCGCATATGGTATAGAGAGCCTTGGAGGAACAAGGTATTCAATCATGATATATGATAACAACCAGCCAGAAAACAGGAATCTGCGGATAGAGGTCGATACATCAAAATCCGGAAGTGCAGGATGGGCGTTTAATTCCGCTGATACTCAAAGCTACAACATTGGGCTGCACGACGATATTTCTTTCATTAACGGGGTTGTTATATATAGTGCCGTGGAAAATGCCAAGCGCAACAAATCTGATGGAAGTGGAAACGGGATGCAGTTTATTGTGCCTACTGACACCATGATTGTTGATAACAGAGGAGTAGACGTTGAGAACATTAGCGGCGCGTATAAAATCACTCCACTCAGTGTTCTTCCACTCAATCCGGACGGCAGCGACCCAACCCCGCAGCGGACTACCGAGTTGTGGGCTGTCCCTGCGGATGAATACACAGTTGCAGTTGACGGCACGGAAAACCTTTCGATATCAGTTTTAAACGATAGCGCGGCGTATTCGATTAACGTGCTGCCGACAGATGACCGCATAACCGTGGATATTGGGGATGTCGTCGCAATAGAGGGCGCTGTTCACGGCAATATTACAGAATACCTCGACGACGGGACGGAGCTTATGATCCCAATCGTCGCGGCATCGGATGTAGACTTGGCGCCCGGCGGTGATATGGAAATCGCCGAGTTCAGCGACGTCAGTTCCGGCGCTTGGTATAACAGTGCTGTTACCTCGGTGGCGACTGTGGGGATTGTTGAGGGTGTAGGAAACAGGCGCTTCGACCCGCAGGGCACTCTTACAGTAGCGCAGCTCGTTACGATGCTCATGCGCACGCAGTATGGCCGTATGTCCGGCGGAAGCCAGTGGTACTCGGCGTACATTGGGCAGGCGGAGAAAGACGGCATTCTCCTCGCATCCGACAATCTCGAGCCCGGCAAGAGTATTACCCGTGCCCAGGCGGCGCTGCTCATAACGCGCTTCATTGAGCTCAACAATCCGCGCTGGGTGAAAGACCGCGTTTCAAATACCCCGACAGACATGGCAAATGTGCCGAATGGATACCGCGCCGCTGTCGAAAAAGCCTATGCATGGGGTATCATTAATGGTGATGACAACAATAAGTTTAATCCGCAAGGCACATTGACCCGCGCAGAAGCTGCGCAGATTCTCTACAACTACTATAGCATTGTGGACTAGTTTCCAAAAGCAGCATCAAATACATCATAAAGGATATTAATCGGCCATAGCCGCTAAATACTAGCGGCTATGGCTCATATGCCCGCTGATGGGCAGTGATGAAACTTTATAATAAAAATGATAGAAAACTGGCAAATAAGTGTGATAAAATAAAGAAAACGACATTATATTCATCAAAGGGTCGGCTGCGCGAGAGGAATACCCGACGATAATGCCGTCGCGCTCTATGGTAATGAGCGTGTACGACCCTGCATACGACCCACGGACAGACAGCGCGACAACGCCTGTAAAAAACCAGGAGATAGATAATAATGGGTCAGACGAAGCCTGTATTGCAAAACAGTGTTTCCGGCAAATCCCGCAATGCCCAGCCCGGGATACCGCCTGAAAATGAAAAAAGCCGCGGGGGCCGTTTCTTGAATGTTTGTCTCGCCGTTGCCGCCACGGCTTTTTGTGGCTGCGTTGCTCTCGCGATCTATTCGCAGACGGTCGACCTTCACCATACGAGGGATGAGATAGCGTCCCTGCCCGAGCCTGAGGCGACAATCCTTGAAGAATCCGATGTCCCATTGGCCGGATTCGCCGCCCAGCCGCACGAAAGCGAATTCGACGCGGAAATGCGCGGGATCAACCAAGATTACATCTGCTGGCTCAAAATCGACGGCACGGAGATATCATACCCCGTGGTGCGTGGCGAAGACAACGAGACGTACCTTGGCGTTAGCTTCTATGGTGAGGACAATTATTTCGGCTCGATTTTCATGGACTATCGCTGCATGGGGGACAACGTGCCGAACATCATCGTATTCGGACACAATTCGAGGCAGGGGGACATGTTCGGCACCCTGCGCAACTACCTCAACGAGGACTATCTTAATAACCATCCGGTCGTAACGCTCGTGGCCAACGACAGGGTCGTCGAATACGAGGTAATTGCGGCGAGGCGCACTAACGTCAACGACCCCGCCTATTTCCTCGATTTCAGTGAACCAGGTTCTTACGGTGACTTCCTTGAAAGGTGCGGGATGCCGGCGGACGCGGCGCAGGTGCTTACCCTTTCAACTTGCGTCAGCGGGGCAGACAAGGACGAGAGGGTAATCGTGCAAGGCGTATTGAGATAAAACAGGGTGTCGGCTGAATCACACACTACGACGGGGACGAGCAGGATTATTTCTGTCCGTCCCCCTACTTGGCCTCCTTGTTTACCGCCTGTTTTGCCATGCGCCTAACTCGTGTGCTCCGCCATTTCCGCTGCCATATCTATATAGGTGTCAAGATCATCCGGAAAATCGATTTTGACGCCAGCACCGAAGGCGATAAACTCAACTTCAAATGATAACGTGCCGGATATATTAAAGTAATCCAATGCTGCTGATACTGTAATTTTTGTTGGTAGACCGTCTTCATCGACAGAAAATGCCATTACAATACTCCCGTCCAGCATGGCGCTGAAATCGTCAAGACTCAGGTTTCCGCCAAACGAGGTGAAAACAATATGCATAAGCTCTGCAAGGGGGCCGCCGACAGCTTTGATAGTATAAACGACAGAATCGTCCTGCGAGTTCATGCCTACATTGCTAATAAGATATGGAGGAGTGGGCGGGATGTTGGTAATTTGGATAAACGACAAAAGGTTTTCCATGTCCGTTCCTGACAAGGTTTCGAGAGGAACTTTGATTTTCTCGCCGTTTGAATTGACATACACATTTCCGTTTGTTATATACGTTTCATCAATGCCGTCATCCGACGCCATTACCAATGTTAGGTTCAAATCGTTTTCGTTAAAAATTGCTGCAACATCTATAGAGGTAGACGAAGACACGACGTCATCGCCGTCCGTTGCGTTTATGCTCATAGTAATTGATGCCGCAAGGCTTGTATCTTTGGTAAACCCGGTCATGATATTGCTATACTCTTCGAGCCGGATAAGCCATATGGCGACCAATTGTGCAGTGATTTCGTCGACAGCACCATCCGCAAAGAGTTTTTCAAGCAGTGTGTCATACTCGCTGTCTTGAGGTGCTGCTTTAAGTGCGAGGTATGATACAGCCGTCATATTTCCTCGCAGAAATGTGCCTGAGAGGATGATATCGTCGATGATTCCGACGTTCTTGCCGAACTCGATAGCTTCCGCCCAGAGAGTGGACTCCACTGAATCGTCTGAATATCCCAGGGCGCGGAGAATGAATGTCACATACATCTGGGCGGAACAGATGCCTTGCGGGTCGAATTTTGTGTCTGTAACACCTGTTGTATAGCCCTTCTCGAAAGCGATAGCCACAGCTTCATCAGCCCACTTGGGTACATCACTAAAGGGATGGGTGTACTCCCCGCTCTTGGATTCCTCCTCAAGCCCGAGGAAACGTACGAGCATCGTAACTGCCTCTGCCCTGGTTGGAGCACGGTCAAGTTCAAAGCCGGCATCAGTACCGCGAAACAGGCCGAGTTCGTTCAGTTGTTCGGCGGGTATTTCGTAGTTTACGGCGGATGCCGGAATCAACAGGATGCAGGCGAGAAAAGACATTGCGACAATTGTTATTATTGTTTTTTTCATTTTTTTGTCCTCCAAACATATTTTATATGCCCGATAAATGAACAAGGGGAGCTCCGGTGGCGTGTTGCAAAACTGTGCCGGGAAGCCCCAGTACCGCTGATACTTTACACCAAGGGTCAATATACTGTCAAGGGGCGGATCGTTTCCGCCCCTTGCTTGGTGGTTCAGGTGGCTACCAAGCAGAGGAACCGTCCCCCTGCTTGGTTAGTCCTCCTGCTTGGGCTGGCTTATCTGTCGAAATCAATAATTACGTTGCCGCTGGAGGTTCTGGCGTATATCGAGTTTTCGGACGCGTTTTTTGTATTTATCGCCGGGGAGCCTATTCGGTTCCCTCCGATGCGTATCAGGCCCGAGCCGGTAGATACGTCATATGAGAAATCGCCCTCGTTGCCGCCGAGCTTCATTTTGACATTTCCCGAACCGGCCTTTGCAGACGTCGTGCCGTGCGGATAACCTGTGGCTGTGATGCTTCCGCTCACTATTTCTGTAGATAGGGAGGCCCATGCGGTCACGTCGACATCAATTAAGCCGGAATTTGCCTTGGCATTTATTTCAGCATCCGCGTTCGTTTGACCGGAAACTGTGATATTGCCGGATTTGGTGTCTAGCTCCACAGCGCTGCAGCCCGAGGCGTCAGCCCTTATAATCCCGGAAGTTGCGCTGAGTTTCAAGGAGGCGTTGTCGCCTGTGCCGCTGAATGTGATGTTGCCCGAATTAGTATGCGCTGCCGCTGATTGGTAATATGCCGATTCTACCCTGATGTTCCCGGAGGACGTGTTGACACCGATTCTGTCCGCCGATATTCCTTGCAGCAGAATTCCCCCGCTGCCGGCGGTCAGGTCGACAGATTTTAGCTTGTTGGAGCCAAAATCAATAGCGCTTGAAGAATTGCCGCCGGGACAATAAACCTTGATGTAATGCGATTGGTGGAATCCGATGCTCATAAACGAGAAAATGTTGTCTGTTTTTGATGCGTTGATGGTTAGCTTCCCGTCAATGATAGCCCATTCAGGTTGATCTTCGTATTCAGGCAATCGCATCTCCAGCCCATAGTGGTCGGATTCCACTATTTCAATATTTGAGGCTTTCACCATGACCTCGATAGCATCAAAAGGTTGCAGGTCCGATTCCTCAATTGTGTAGTATGTGCCTGCTGAACTGAAACGTAGCCTCCCGTCGCCGATATATGCGTAGCCGCCGCGAGCGCCAAGCGAGAATCCCAGCACAATCAAGGCTATTCCGGCCACAATCATTATTAGCGCGATTTTCCACCATATCTTCAGTATTTTACTCATTTTTTGCCCCTCCTCATGATGACGTTGCCGACATATCTGGCTATTAAATCAAATCCTGATATTGCTATTGCAGCAGTGAGTTTTGCAAACATAATGCCAAGCCCGAGGACTACCAGCGTGGATCCGAGCATCATCAGCGCAAGCGGTACGTTTTGAAACAGGGCTATAACGCCAACAATGGCACCGCCTATGCCGCCGAGAACCAGACCAATGGCTGTCGCGCCGAAAGCGACTAGCAGGCTGAGTATTACTGCCAGCAACGCTATGGCTACCGCGGCTACCACAATCGCAACCGGCAATCCGACGGGTACGGCGAAAACCGCCAGGATGACTGTCCATAGAATTGGCAGGGAAGGCTTCCTCTCATGCTCCGTTTCAGAAGCAAGCCGGGTATCGGCGACAGCGTATTCGGCGACGATTTTGGCGGCGACTTCGGCAGGGGAACCCAGATGCTCTATTGCGGCGGCTTCGTCCTCGCCGGCATCGTCAAGATAGCCGCTGTAGTATTCTATGGCGTCACTGCGCTCGTTTTCCGGCAGAGCGCGCAAGCGGTGCTCAAGCTGAGAAAGGAATTCATTCTTCGTCATTGCTGCCACCTCCCAAAATTGAATCGATCCGTTGTTTGAACAGTGCCCATTCCTCAAGGCAAGCCTGATACTTTTGAAGTCCGCGCTCGGTGATCCTGTAGTATCTCCGGTTTCGCCCGCTGTGCGGTTCGTCGTATGTGGACAGGCAGTCGTCGATCTGCAAACGACGCATGACCGGGTATAAAGTGGACTCAGAGACATCCAGCGTATCGCGCACGCTCTGTGTCAGGCTGTACCCATAAGCATCGCTGTCGACCAACAATGCCAGCACGCACGCATCCAGCAATGTTCCCGTGACTTGAATTGCCATGTTATCACTCCCTAAAAGTTATAATATTACAGCTGTTGCTATATAATAGAACGTATAATATTAGAATGTCAATAGGATATTTGCATTTTAATGCAAAATTAATAAAGAGACACGCGGAGGGAAGTATTCCGCTCCGCGCATCAATTTGAACCTATGTGAGATGTCTGCTGAATAGTGATTTACAACGTATGAGCGTAATTGTTGATGAGCGTGAGCACATCCTGGGAAGACAGCCCACTGTCGGCGATGCACTGCAAAACGATATCCATGTCTATGTCCTTGATTTTTGCAAGCGTTTTGCGCCGCTCTTCTGTTAGCAGGGCAATCTGGGTCTTGTGCCCCCGGATTTTTTCGTCGAGTTCCGCCAGATGCTTGTCAAATTCCGCAAGTTTAGTTTCTGCGTTGAAACCATTTGATACAGTATTTTTTGCCATAATCCCACCCCCAGTTTCTGATACCTCCATTATACGCAGACGCCACGGGTGTGCAATAATCGTTTGAATACACGTTATGGCGTCATAATCATTGTGGGTTCTGTGAAAACTGTAAACCATGGTTACGCTTTTACAATCTCTCGTGTTAGATAACGGCATATTTCTGAAAAAAATGGATATGTAAAGATTTTGTTAATGTACTCTACTTCCGGGGGAATTACTGATTTCAATTCGGCATAATCGCTATTGATAATTTTTGCGGACAGTAGTATAATTTGTCATCAACGATTTAGCAGATGGTTTTTAGGTGGTTTATGGATTTTACTGTATTTGAACAGTGCCTTAAGAGCGGGGAACGATGCCATTTTGTCGGGATTGGCGGGGTTTCGATGTCGCCGCTCGCGGAGATTCTGTTTGGAATGGGCATCAACGTAACAGGGTCGGATGTTAGCGACAGTCCGCTTATCAGCAGGCTGCGTTCCATCGGGATTGATGTTGTTATTGGGCATAGTGTCGAAAACGTGGCCGGCGCTGGGTACGTAATTCGCACAGCTGCTGCGCGGGAAGATAATATTGAAATAATAAGCGCCCGTGAGTCCGGAATACCTGTTTTTGAACGCGCGCTTGCGTGGGGGTACATAATGCGCAGGTACAAGCACGCTATTTGCATCGCCGGCGCTCACGGCAAGACGACGACTACGTCTATGATTACGCATATCCTTTTATCCGCACAGGTTGATCCCACTATTATGATCGGGGGCAACCTGCCTATTTTGGGGTCCGGGTATCGCGTCGGAAAGGGAGACGTTATCGCGCTGGAGTCGTGCGAGTACTACAACTCATACCACTTTTTTTCTCCAACAGTCGCAATTATCCTGAATATTGACGCAGATCACCTCGACTTTTTCCACGATATCGGTCAACTAAAGAATTCGTTCCAAAAATTTGCCTCTCTCGTTCCTGAAGGCGGTTCAATTATATGCAACTGTGACGATGAAAACACGATGGAGTCGCTGATGCCGCTCGGACGTGAGTTGTTTACTTTCGGTTTCGGCGAAAACGCGCGTGTGCGGGGGATAAACATTCGCGGCGCGGGAAGAAATCCATCAATGGATGTTTTATATAACGGAAAGCCATTTTGCAGGATCGTCCTTCAAATTCCGGGCGTCCATAATTTGCTGAACGCCCTCGCCGCAACGGCCGCAGCTATCGCAATCGGGATATCCGAAAACGCGATTATGGAGGGACTCAACAATTATTCCGGGGTCGGAAGGCGTTTTGAATACAAGGGCAGCATCAATGGAGCGGATGTGTACGACGATTACGCGCATCATCCGAGTGAGCTGCGCGCCACGCTCGATGCGGCATCCTCGCTTGACTACAAGCGCATCATTCTGGCATTCCAGCCGCATACATACTCAAGGACAAGCGCGCTGTTTTCGGATTTTGTGGCGGAACTGTCGCGGCCTGATTTCACATTTTTGGCGCCGATATATGCCGCGCGCGAGAAGAATGACATAGGCATTACATCCGATGTTTTAGCTGACGCAATACCCGGGGCCCGTTGCTGCAAGGCTTTTTCGGAAATTGCAGAAGAAATCACCGCCATTGCTCAGGAGGGAGACATAATCCTGACTGCCGGCGCAGGGGATATTTTTAAGGTGGGAGAAGCGCTAACGCAGCTCGCAGCGGCGCGATTTGATAATATATAGAGGAGAACTACATGAACACTGAAGAGAAAAACAGCAAACTCTTGCCGGCCACACTTCTGGCGGCGCTGATAGGTTTGCTGTTGGGGTCCATTCCGGCTGTCGCAGGCGTTTTAATTGCAAATATGATATTTTATCCGCTATTTGCAGCGGCGCCGCTGATTATGCTTCTATTCAATTCACTGCTCGGGGGCGAGCGCGGCGCACGGGCTCTTATCGTTTTTATCGTGTTTTCGCTATTGAGTGCCTACCTCGGGGCGGTAGCATGTCAGGTGGCTTTCTATGTAATTAGAGACAGTATTTCTGTTTTTCGGATTCCAGTTATAATCACAATGGTTTTTGGGATATCGGGTGTTTTGCCCGCGTCGGCTTCAGCATATGTTTATCCTCTGGTGTTCACCGCGCTGGGTGTTGCTGTCGCGGCGGAGCTCAACAAAAACCAGTGTTAGGAGTGGTTCACTAATGCTGTGTACAGTGATCCCAGTATGTACATTAGCTGGCCGTTTGTTGCGGCAGCGTTGAAATCGGGGAAGTATTGAAGGTCGGTCTCGACCAGTATACCCCGCAATAGAAGGTAGTCCCAAGCATCGGCGGCGTTTTCGAACAAAACCGGCTTGGGCGTTTTCATATCTGCCGCATGATTTTCCATGGCTGAATCCCGGTCAAAAGCAAATGCGCATTCAGCTGCTGAAAGAAGCAGAAAACCAACAGTGTCATCATCCGCAAGCGTGCTGTTTGAAGGCGCTGTTTCCAAAACGGGGAGTCCATTGTAATCATAAACCAGCCCCATTACTGTGTTTACCAAGTCGCTGAGATTGTTGCGGAGCGTCAGTTTGTCGTTCCAGCTTGTTATGCTCTCGTCTAGTTTGTAATCGTTGGAATAGCCGCCGGCAGCCAATCCAAGCTCTCTCATAACAGCAAGACCCGGATAGGACCAGTGGTCCATGCAGTCAAAACGCGGTGGCTCATATTCAACAAGGTAGCCGCCCTGCTTCTTGATTTGGTCCTGCACCCACAATATCGCATCGGTATCATGCGTCATCTCCCGGACTCTGATGCCGTTAGTGACACTATACGCCGCTGCAATACCACAGGCTTCTCCGGTGACCATGCCGACAGGGACAACCCTCGCGCTTCCGTGGGGAAGGGAATCATATGAGGCGCAGCGCCCGGCAATCAGGAGCTGGTCGATTTCCAAAGGTACAAGGCATCTGAACGGTATGCTGAATATAGCCGGGTTACCGTAAACCGAGCCGTATTCTCCCATTTTGCTCGGATGGATATCAACAGGGTAGCTCCCATGCCCGATTCGGTCCCAAAAATCCCTGTTTTCCATAACATCGGTGATCGTTAGCCTGTATTCGCCGATAAAGTGCCGGGTTTCCCTTACGTACAGACGGGGGGCATGTCCAACATATTCCGCATTTTCAAAGCCGATGAACCTTTCCCTCATGAATTCGATTATGTGCGGGATTTCACGGGCACCGCGGCTGATCCCCTCTGCATATGACTCGGGGTCGAGTGGGTTTACTTCATAGATTATGAGGGCGTTTAGCAGTAGGTTGCCATTGTTTTGCATTGCAATGTTAGGCCCCCTAAAGCGAATGTTTTCCTCAACAGGTCTGTAGTCGTTGATTTCTTCGCTGTAACCCCACGCTGATTTACCGACAACGCCATAGTTGGGATTGTCGCTGTTTTTTAGGTATGATACGACCTTTTCCCAATCGACGCCGCGGACCTCGAAGACAAGCGTGACCGCCTGGGTCGTATTATATGACCCGTAATCGCTTGCCCCGACAGTGTAAGGCGCTCCGGACATTTCGGCTATGTCGCCGTCAGCCGTGGAGTCGATTACTACCTTACAGAATACTGTTTTTGGCGCGGTATCGTCTTTTTCCTGTATCTGGAGCCCGACTATTCTGCTGGTACTGAGAACCGGGCTCAGGACCTCGGTGTTTAGCATGACCGTCAGATTTGGCTCTGCAAGACATTTGTCCATGAACCATGCTTTAGCGTCTTCAACATCAAATGCGCTTCCGTTTGCAAGATCATCATAGAAATCCTGAAATATACCTTGAGTCAGCAGTTCATGATCGGGGCCGTTGCTCATGTCCAGATAGTTGAGCATGCCTAATGTCATAAGCCCGCCCAGAGCATCGCCCTCTTCCACGAGAAGTGTTTTCATGCCGTTCCTCGCCGATGCCAAAGCCGCGGCGATTCCGGCAGGTTCGCCGCTGACGACTATTACATCACACTCGCTGTTGTCGCCATATGTTTGATGAGCCGTGTTTTCAGTCGATTCCGGCGAAGAACAATACGAAACAATGGAAATGACGATTATAAACGCCGCAGCCAAAGCCGGCAATCGAAATTTGTATAGTTTTTCCAGCATAAAGAATGTCTCCTAAGAAGAAATCAAGCTGATCAGCTTTTCGCCGGTAATCCCGTCCGACATATTGAGGCGCTTTAGTTCCAGAAGGCTTTGCGGCAGCCCTTTTATCAGCGTGTTGCTCCTTCCATCGCCGGCAAAAGTCATTTGAGTACCCAGTTCGCGCAGCTCAATGGCGCCTATTTGTGTGACAACACCGTATGGGTATGAAAAGGCGTACACATCTCCGACATCCCTGAGCAATTCCCTCATTTCGGCATAGTCATTCCTGAACATTTCGATATAGTCTTGCTCACTCTCGCCATCCAGCATCGACACGCCTTCGCGGAAAGGCTCGTCATATCCTTGGAGCAGATGCATGTTGTAACTGTGGCTCTGAATGGACATCACACCCGACCTTACCATCTCGGTTGCCTCGGCGGCGCCAAAATGGGGGGTCAGCGGATAGTCGGTATCCTTATAATACATATCGCTCTTCCCGAACAAAGACCCGATTACGAAAATCACGGCGTGAAAATCATAGTCCCGCAATACAGGGAATGCTTCGGTATAGTTGCTCATATACCCGTCGTCGAACGTGATCAAAACAGAGGACTCAGGCAGGTCATAGCCATATAATACGTAGTCGCGGGCCTGCTCCAACGAAATCGCCGTGTACCCGGCTTCCCAAAGAGCGCGCATATGCTCCTGAAAGCGTACTGCCGATATGGCGGACGCTGTTCCGCCTTCGTCGGTAATATGGTGATACAGCAAAATCGGAAGTTCCTTAGTGTAGAGTTCAGGCTCATAGGCTATTTCGGCTGTGAATGCTTCACTTATCACTGACGATACGTTGTCCTTCGTCACCCATACGCCAAAATCATCAGGTTTGTATACTCCTGTGTCGCCAAATATTTCGGCTACCATCATTTGGCCCACGTTATTGCGGAAATGCGAACTGTCATAAAAATACCGGGGTTCGGCATCGACGGGAGAGGCTATGAAACTCCAAAAACCGCATATTTCAGTGATTTTTGAGTAAAACTCCAGCGCGTCCTCCGCTTTGAAAGCGGATAATGCCTGCGACATCATTGGTGGCGCGACGATTGTCAGCTCTGTTCCGTTTCGCTTGCACATTTCCACGATATCCGCGACAGCGGCTACGCATTCATCAATATCCTCAAGGCGCGGATACCAAAAATATGGATTAACAAATTCCGGGTATTCGGCAAGATAGCTGTCCAGAGAACCGATAGCTTCCGCGTCGCGGCGTGTCTTGTTGTATTCTCCCGTCTCCGCGATAAAAACATCGTTCGCCTGCTGGATATAGCTTCTTTGCGTATACGCTTTGATCTTTTCTGTCGAGTATTTAGGATTTGCGAAAAGAAAACGCAGCCTCCAGAATGGTTTGAGGGGTTGTTCATATGTAATATCGGGAATATCGGGAGAATATGATACCGCGCTGACGGCAGGGAGGCACAGCAGCAACTGTTTCGGGTGATGGTTCTCAAGGAGGTATTCTGCAAGCTTTTTTGAATATTCCAGGTTTGTGCCGTAATGGAACATGTTATACCAACGCAGCCCCGTGTATTTTTCCAAGACATCTGTAGAAAATCCGCTGGAACCGCTGGGGCCGATGACAAATGCGTCGTACTCCCCGCGCATGTTATCTATATATGTATATTTTGCCGCCTTCGGGTTGTTAGTCATGCCGTAGGAATACCAGTCATACAAATGATCCCCGAAAACGCTGAACGGGTCGACAAGTATATTGAGCGCAACAACAAAAGCGGTGAGAATAATCACAGCGCAGAAAAGCATTATAAACCATCGCTTTGCCGTCATAAGATTCCCCTAATCAGCGCAACTTCTTTTCCGAAATAATGAAGAAACATTCGAGCTCCCGTCTCCTAATTCCTAATCCCTAATCCCTAACGGTTGAATACCGCTTTAATATCCCGCGTAGATGAAGGTCGCCGAAAACACGCTATTCGAATACAGTCCCAGCAGCACGATCGAAGCCAAAGCGGCCAATACAAAAACGAACTGCACGACAGGACGGGCCTCGTTAAGTTTTTTCCCGCAGTCCGTGCCGCGTTCCGTAATATAGTCGCGCGCCAACAGTACAATCGTTCCTGCGGCAAGCACAATGAAACCCTTACCGTCCAGACCAAGCTTCATCAAAGCGCCATTCCAGTATTCACGAAGGCGGGGATGCAATACCGTGTGCTTCAACATGTCCAGAGCCACACGCGGTGATTCGGCTCGCGCAAAAAACCGCAGGATGCCGAATATGGCGAATGTGCGCAACGTCGCGAATACCGTTCCGAAACCCGGCTTGCTTCCGTCTATCTTTGTTTTCAGACGAAGCTTTACCATCCAGGGCTCCGCGAAAAGAGCAGTGCTGATGAGTATGCCGTTTAATATGCCGAAAACAGGAAAATGCCTGCCTGTGCTGTGCCAGACGCCCACCACAATATATACACAGAATGTGGCAATACAGCTTGGGATTATTCGACCCGCCCTGTTGCCGAATATTTTTCGCATGCGTTTCCCGAGCTTACCCATTATCTTTGACAGCGCCAGAGAGTAAAATAGGTATTCGCGAAGCCATCTTCCCAAAGTGATGTGCCACCGCCGCCAAAAGTCGGCAAGCGAGGTGGCAAAGAAAGGTTGACGGAAGTTTTCGGGAAGTTCGATACCGATAATTTTCGCGATGCCGAGGGCAATATTGATCCCCCCGGCAAAATCTGCATAAATCTGAATACAATATGCCAAGACTGCAAATATTATTATGAAACCGCCATGGCTGCCATAGTCCGAGAATACTGTATTGACGATTGGGGCGGCATAGTCCGCTATCACAAGCTTCATGAAACAGCCCCAGATGATTCTCTGCATGCCGCTGCGCGAACGTTCCCAGTCCCAGCCGCGGCCTTCGAGCAATTGACCAGCGATTTCGCTGTGGCGCGAGATCGGACCCTGGATCAGCTGCGGGAAAAAGGATAAGAACAAAGCGGCTTTGAAGGGGTTTCTCTCAACTTTTGCTTTGCCAGAATAGACATCGATCAGGTAACCGGCCGCCTGAAAAGAGTAAAATGATATGCCGGGTATCATCAATGACCCGGATGCCGGGAGTAAAAATGGGCTGAATTTCAGAAAGGCCAGCAGTCCGAAATTCAATGTCAGGCACACAGCCAAAGGCGCGCGCCTGAGGGCTAGTTTAGCCTTTTTTTCCCGTAGGCTATTTGCCCAGAGCCCGGATGCGTACACGGTAAGGACAGTGAATGAAATAGCTGACACACCAAAGAGTCCGCCCAAAAACCAATAGAAGACATAACTCGACAGCAGCAATATGCACCAGCGCAACCTGCGAGGCGAGGCAAAGTAGATAGTGAAGACAATGAAAATAAAGAGCAGGAATTGCCATGAGATAAAACTCATATATCAGCTCCCAAATCCTTTAGCAAGGCTGCTATCGTCCCGACGGAGCTGAAATTCTCCGGCTCCAAATGCTCCAATCCTATACTGACCCCAAACGTGTCGTTCAATTCGCTGACAAGCGCTATCATGTCAAAGGAGTCCAGTAAACCGCTTTCAATCAGGTCATCTTCGCGCTCCCAGTCCACGCCCGGTCGAATATCCCGCAGTATCTCAATTATTTTCGTCATAATCGCACTCCTATTCCAAAACAAAGCAGTCTGTCAGCACATCGTCAGCGGTAAAACCAAGGCGTTTAAACATAAAAAGCGACGCGGAATTATCAGGGCTGATCCATGCGTGAAAGACGGGTTTCCGGCCGTCGCGGACCTTAGTTGAGGCATAGGCCAGATACAGCCTCTGACCGATTCCGGACCCGCGCGCTTCGGGCGAAACGGCAAGGACGGGCCTGTGCCCCAGGTGTATAACCCCGGCAAGCTTTCCACCGCCCGCGCGAAAACACAAAGCTCCTTCAAACAGGTCGCGGCGCGGAAGATCCGCTTCAACCGCGCTGAAATGTCCGCCCAGCATGGCATAGGCTTCGTCTGCGGATGCTTGCTCAAGACCGTCAAGGGAGAGGTTGCCTTTTATATCGACTGCCGTATGCCGCCTCAGGCTTTTAGTTTTGCTGAACCCCTGCATAAGCAGCCAGTTAGCTTCACTTTCGGGGAAGCGATTCTCGCGGTACGTCAAAAACGCAGCAATCTTTCCTTCCGGCGCTATTATTTTTGCCGATGGATCCAGCAACCTGAAACGAAATTTGGTATACCCTTCTCGCGACTCGAAAAGAAAAAGAGCCTTGTCATCTGCTGCGGCTGTCATGACACCTTGCGCAAAGCTCCTCCGCAAATCCGCCGGGAGCGTGTAGTCGTTGCTTATCGTCCGCGAATACTGCTTTTGCGCCTCAAGATAGGAATCATAGTCCATTGCAGTAGTCCTCTCTCAGGGACAAACGGTCGATCTTGCCATTTGAAGTGGCGGGCATTTTATCTATCTTTATTATCGTATTGGGACACATATAACGCGGCAGGCGAGCGCCAAGCATCGCGGCAATATCCCGCTCATCAGCTTCTCCCTCGTAAATAAGCAATATCTGACTCTTTTCCTTGTCATAAAGGCAGCAAACAAGACGGATGCCATCCAATCCGGCTGCTGTGGTTTCCACTTCGCCGAGTTCGACCCGGCTTCCCATATGCTTGACCTGATAGTCGGCGCGGGATAAAAACACAAGTTCGCCGTATTGGTTGTATTTAGCTATGTCGCCTGTGCGGTAGACGATGTCCCGGTATGACGCATTGAGCGGGTTTTGCACGAAAACTTCCGAAGTGCGCTCAGGATCGCGCCAATAACCCAGCCCAACACCGGCGCCGCGAACATAGATTTCCCCCGGCTCTCCGTTTGGCACGGGATTTGCCTCCTCGTCCAGCAAGAGCAGCTCGACGTTGCGGCAGGGGCGCCCTATCGGGATGCTCACCCCGTCGGGGAAGCTGCGGTCAACAGTGTAATATGCGCAATCCACAGTAATCTCCGAGGGACCGTAGACATTGGTGAAACGGGCATTTGGCATTGCTTTTTGCCAAATGTTCAGGATTTTTGACGGCATGTTCTCGCCGCCGAAGATGACATCTTCAATGCCTTCTGGCACAAAGCGGTCAAACACCCCGCTGTTGGCAATAAGTTTGACGGCAGCCACAGACCATGGCAACGTATTTGCGCCGACATCTTGAATATATGACATAGCTTTGAGCGGGAATGAGAAGAGTTTTTTGGGGACAAGAAACGTGGTGCAGCCATTTTTCCACGTGGAATATAGTTCTTTTACCGATGCGTCAAAATAGAAAGGACACTGTCCCGCGAAAACCGTCCTGTCTGAAAAGCCAAAGGCCAAACTCAACCATTCGACAAGGTTTATTGCCGAACCGTGGGATATGATCGCCGCTTTTGGCAGACCGGTCGAACCGGAAGTGAATATTGCATATGCCGGGTCGCTAGAGATGATACTGCTGCGTATGTTTCCCAGCAAAGCGCTGTCCGGTTCCTGCTGCGGCAATTCGGCTGTCGTTTTTGCCTCAATCACCATTGAAGGTCCAATAGCGTCCAGACGCGACTCCATATATTCCTTAGGGGCGGCGCCATCCATGGGTACATAAAAACAGCCGGCATACATGGCGCCGGCAAAAGCGACAACATCAGCAACGCGGTGGTTTGTTTTTACAGCGATCGGCAGATTTAAACCGTTCAGACGCTTTGCAATCGCCGTGCCGACACTTTGTCCGAGCTCTTTGAGTTTGGAGAAGGTCAGGCTTTCGTTTTCATCGGCAAAAGCGATTTTGTCCGGATAGGACTCAGCTGATTCTTCCAGATATTGCAGTAGGTGACTCAATAAAACCAACCTTTCGTCGGGCGCCGGGAATTCTGACTTTAATTATACACACAGCCCATTTTTTGTCAATCCCGGCGCTTTGTCCAATTGGCTTTCAGAACCTTGCGCTCGAAAGACGTTTTTTGCTTCCTTTCAGGACCTTGCGCTCGAAAGACGTTTTTTTGCTTCCTTTCGCTGCGGA
>JGI24702J35022_10000461_pt1 | contig 24474 bp, 25 predicted proteins | sample TergutTh196P4_FD_35022 | JGI IMG/M metagenome (IMG submission 35022)
ACATAATCGGTACGCTCACCTGCGCGTACCACCGATTGCCCACGCGGAAAATGCCGCATCATGGCTACCTGGGCGATTGAACTCAACACTTCGTCGGACAACCCGGCAAACAGCGGGAAAGTTTTCAACGCAGTGGTCGAAACGAGAGCAGGCCGATTCATAGGACAGTGAATTACATGAAAGAAGTTGCAATATATCCACCCCTTGCGTGCTCACAAATACTACTCCCACGCGGAGAGGATTCCCAGGAACCGTGAAACCGGAATATCCGGCCTGCACGGCCCAATGAAGAAACTTTTCCCAGTATAACCGTATCTTGCCCCGTTGGCATTCGCTTTGTGGCAGATTCGGGCTTCGGGTTTCCCGGATTATAATCACTAATCCGTTCAACGCTTTCTATATGCATCCCATCAGTACCCATCATGACCATCGAACACACCCATTCCCGCCTCCTTATTCTCGGTTCCGGCCCCGCCGGTTATACCGCCGCCGTCTATGCAGCCCGCGCCAATCTGGCTCCCCTGCTCGTCACGGGGCTTGCCCAGGGGGGGCAACTCATGACCACGACCGAAGTCGACAACTGGCCGGCGGACGCCGATGGCGTCCAGGGGCCGGATCTGATGGCGCGCTTCCAGAAGCACGCCGAACGCTTCAACACCCGGATCGTGTTCGACCACATTCACACGGCAAAACTTACGGAACGCCCGTTTCGTCTGATGGGCGACTCCGGCCAGTACACCTGTGACGCCCTCATCATCGCCACGGGGGCCACGGCCCGCTACCTTGGGCTGCCGTCCGAGGAGAAGTTCGCCGGACGCGGCGTATCGGCCTGCGCCACCTGTGACGGTTTTTTCTACCGCGATCAGGACGTTGCCGTCATCGGCGGGGGCAGCACCGCCGTGGAAGAAGCCCTCTACCTTGCCAACATCGCGCGCAAGGTCACGCTCGTGCATCGTCGTCAGGCATTCCGCGCCGAAAAGATCATGGTCGACAAATTGATGGAAAAGGTTGCCGCCGGAAAAATCGAACTGACGCTCGATCACACCCTGGATGAAGTGCTTGGGGACGACTCCGGCGTCACCGGCATGCGCATCCGCAACGTGACGGACGGGCAGGCGCGCGAAGTTGCCGTATACGGCGTATTCATCGCCATCGGGCATCAGCCCAACACCGACATTTTCGCCGGTCAACTCGACATGGACGGCGGCTACGTCATCACCCGAGGCGGAAACAAGGGCGATGCCACCCAGACCAGCATCCCCGGCGTTTTCGCCGCCGGCGACGTGCAGGACCCGATTTACAAACAGGCCATCACCAGCGCCGCGAGCGGCTGTCAGGCGGCGCTCGATGCCGAGCGGTATCTTGATGGGCTGGCGTAGAGGGGATTTAGCACTCCGAGGAAACGACTACCTCGCTTCACTCGGGCGAGGATGAAAACGCACAACGGCGCGATCGTCAGGGCGTGTTCCGGATTTCGGCTGTTTTCCCGTGCTTGCGGATTTCCAGGCGTGGCCCTGGATGATTTCGACCGTGACCGGCAGTTGACCCTCGCGGCGACGTTGTTCGTAGAGCGCGCGGGATTGTTCCCAGGCGGTGCGCCCACACAGGCCGCGCGGGCGGGCGAGCGCGGCGTTGTTGGCGGCGTTGGCGCGCAGGTCGGCGAAAAGCTCGTCGAGGCTGCCGTAGGTCAGCGTGAGCATCTCCATGTCCATCACGGGATCGGAAAAGCCCGCCGCGATGAGGATATCGCCCAGATCGTGCATGTCGATGAAACGGTGTACGCGCGCACCCGCATGCGCGGGAAGAATCTCGCGCAGTTCCCGCAAGGTGTCCGGGCCGAGGCTGGAGAACATGACGAGTCCGTCCGTTTCAGTCACCCGGCACATTTCGCGGAAGACGGGCAGAGGATCGTCGATGAAGGGTAGCATCAGATTGGCCCAGACGAGGGAGATTGAGCCGTCCGCGAGCGGTAGCCGCGCGGCGTCTGCGGCAACCACGGGTAGGGGCGTTGCGCGCAACGGGGCAAACAACGCACGCAATGCACCGTAGGGGCGCGATTTATCGCGCCCGGCAATCGCCGCAGGAACGCGCCGCGCCTGGGCAAGCAGAGTTTCGACGAGATCGACCCCGACCCGCACGGCCCTGGGGTAACGCTCTCCGAGACGCACGAGATCATGGCCCGCGCCGCAGCCGAGGTCGAGAATGCGGCGTGGAGCGATGCGGATGAGGTCGAGCCGTTCATCCATGCGACGGGCGATTTCGCGGGCGAGAAAATCGGAATCGGTTTCACCAACCCGCGCGCCCGCCTGCCGAAGCCGCCGCCGCAGCAGGGCGTGATCCAGGCGAAAGTCCTGGGGAGAGTCCACGCCGCGTACCGCCCGGTCAGATGGCGACGAGGCCGAGGCGGGCGAAAAGGCGCATGTCGGCGTCGGCGTCGGTGTTGCCGGTGGTCAGGAGCCGTTCGCCGTAGAAGATGGAGTTGGCCCCTGCCATGAAGCACAACGCCTGCAATTCGTCGCTCATCTGTTCGCGGCCCGCCGAAAGGCGCACAAAGCTCTCGGGCATGGTGATGCGCGCCACGGCGATGGTGCGAACGAAATCGAAGGGGTCGATGGGGGCACAGTCGGCAAGCGGCGTGCCGGGAAAGGCGATGAGCTTGTTGATGGGCACGGATTCCGGCGGCGGTTCCATGTTGGCGAGTTGGGCGATGAGACCCGCGCGCCCCCCCTGCCCTTCGCCCATGCCGACGATGCCGCCGGAACAGACGTTGATCCCGGCTTCACGCACTTTTTCGATGGTGTCGAGCCGGTCTTGCAGGGTGTGGGTGGTGACGATATTGCCGTAGTGCTCGGGCGCGGTGTCGAGGTTGTGGTTGTAGTAGTCGAGTCCGGCTTCAGCGAGCCGCCGGGCCTGTTCCTCGTCCAGCATCCCGAGAGTAACGCAGGTTTCCAGCCCGAGTTTCTTGACTTCGCTCACCATTTCGATGACGGCGGCGAGGTTTTTTTCGTTGGGGTTGCGCCAGGCCGCCCCCATGCAGAAGCGGGAGGAGCCGCTTTCCCTGGCGGCACGGGCGTGTTCCAGCACTTCGTCGAGCGGCATCAACCTTTCGCGTGCAAGCCCGGTCTGGTGGTGCGCGGACTGCGAACAGTAACCGCAGTTCTCGGAGCAACCGCCGGTTTTGATCGAAAGCAGGGTCGAACGTTGCACTTCGCCCGCCTTGAAATGGGCGCGGTGTACTTCCTGCGCGCGAAACATCAGATCGAGGAAAGGCAGCGCGAACAGGGCTTCGATGTCGGCGATTTTCCAGCGGGCAGTGACGGACTCCGCCGGGACGGGCGAAGAAGGCTTGATGAAGAACGTGTTGGGGGATTCGCTTGTCATGGCGTGTGATTTGGTCTCTAATGGGAAGTCGTGATTCTCGTTCAGTGAGCAAAAGCAAGTCAAATGAAGGCTACTCACCGCCCTCTGCATCCACCGCTCGTCATCCGGCGCGAAGTCGCAGGATCCAGGCGATGTGTAGATTGCAGCGACTTCGCTCCGCTACGCGCTGAAATGACAGGAGGGGTTATGCAGGAGATCCTTGGAAAATTCTCGCGGTCAATGTGTCGAAACGGGCATTGGGATGGGTGGAGTCTGCTTGCGTCCCTGCCCGACAGGCTGATCCCGCCGGACTGCTGCCTGTGTGGAACGCCTGCCGCAAGCGGGAAAGGGGGCGTGCCCGTGTGTGGCGATTGCGCGGGCGAGTTGCCGCGCCATGATGGGCCTGCCTGTCCATGTTGTGCGCTGCCCACACCGGAGGGGCAAATGTGCGGGCGCTGCCTGCGCGATCCTCCGGCGTTCGACAGCACGCAGGCGCTGTACAGCTATGCCTTTCCGGCGGATGTGCTGGTGCGCGCGTTCAAGTACCGTCATCGTCTGTCGCTGGCCCGGTTCTTCGTCGACGCGATGCAAGGCTTGCCGGAGGCCGATGTGGTCGTGCCCATGCCGTTGCATCCGCGACGCCTGTCTGAGCGCGGTTTCAATCAGGCGCTGGAAATCGCCCGTCCGCTGACCCGCGCAGTCGGTTTGCCGCTGGAACAGGAGAGCGTTGTGCGCAGTCGCCACACGCCACCGCAGGCGATGCTCGACCGCGAGGCCCGACTTGCCAATCCGCGCGGCGCGTTTGCCTGCCGCCGTCGCTTCGACGGTTTGCGCGTGATGGTGGTCGACGACGTGATGACCACGGGCGCCTCGCTCGATGCGCTCGCCCATTGCCTCAAGACGGTCGGAGCGGCGTCGGTACATAATTTCGTCCTTGCGCGCGCTGAGGTGTGAGGCGCTTCAGGTAGAATCCAAACCTTTCGGCGTGGCCTCTCATCACATGGAACTTTTGACCCATTTTATCGACATCGTTCTGCATCTGGATCAGCACCTGGGGGCGTGGGTCGTTCAATACGGCATATGGATCTACGCCATATTGTTCTTCATTATTTTTGCGGAAACGGGTTTCGTGGTGACGCCCTTCCTGCCGGGAGATTCCCTGTTGTTCGTGGCGGGGGCGCTGGCGGCGATCGGCGGGGACGGCGGCATGCATATCGGCTTGCTGCTGGCGACGCTCTGTTCGGCGGCCGTTTTGGGCAACACGGTGAACTACCATATAGGCCGTTTTATCGGGCCGAGGGTATTCCAGTGGGAGAACTCCCGGTTTTTCAACAAAAATGCGCTGTTGAAAACGCATGCCTTTTATGAACGGCATGGCGGCAAAACGCTGGTCATTTCCCGCTTTTTGCCGATTTTCCGCACGTTCGCGCCGTTCGTGGCGGGCGTGGGCGCGATGACTTACTCCCGGTTTCACATGTTCAATCTGGCGGGGGGGCTGGGCTGGTGCTTTTCGCTCACGCTGGCGGGGTACTGGTTCGGTAATCTCGAGCGGGTAAAAAACAATCTTTCACTGGTGATCGTGGGGATCATCATCGTTTCCCTGTTGCCGATGTTGATCGCCTGGCTGATGCGGGACAAGGAAGAAAAGAATGAACACGGGTCTCGCGCAATCTCCGCCATTTATGGCGGAAACAAGCAAGACAAAGCGTAACAGGGAGCCGAAGGCTCCCCAAGACCGTATCGAGGAATCCCCTGCCTTCAGGCAGGGGTGACTCAAAAGGAAGCCGGTTCCTGAGCATGACTTGTATTTAACCTACGGGTGTAATTGAAATGATTTTCAAGATTCTGATGATGGCGGCGTTTATCGCCGTGACGGTTTTTATCGGTTTTTATGCCCGCAAGAGTACGCGGGATGTCGATGGTTTCGTGCTTGGCGGGCGCAAGGTCGGGCCGTGGCTCTCCGCGTTTGCCTACGGCACTTCGTATTTTTCGGCGGTGGTTTTCGTCGGTTATGCCGGGCAGTTCGGCTGGAAATACGGCATGTCGGTGATCTGGATCGGGCTGGGCAATGCGTTCATCGGCAGCCTGCTGGTCTGGTATGTGCTCGGAGCGCGGACGCGGGCGATGACGCATCACCTGCGGGCGCAGACCATGCCGGAATTCTTCGGCGCGCGTTATTCAAGCCCGGCTCTGCGCATTGCCGCCGCCGCCATCATCTTCATTTTTTTGACCCCCTATACGGCGGGCGTCTTCAACGGCCTGTCGAGGCTCTTCGACATGGCCTTCGGCGTGCCTTACGAGTGGTGCGTGATCGTCATGGCGGCGCTGACCTGTGTTTACGTGGTCATGGGCGGCTACGTGGCAACGGCCATCAACGATGTGGTGCAGGGCTGCATCATGTTGTTCGGCATCGTCGCGGTGATCGTCGCCGTCCTGATGAATTATGGCGGCTTCACGCAGGCGATGATCTCCCTTTCGCAGGTACCCAGCGACGCGCCGGGCATGGCGGAAATGCATGGCGCATACGTTTCGATTTTCGGAACCAACCTGTTGGATCTGGCGGGCGTGTTCGTGCTGACTTCACTGGGCGTCTGGGGGATGCCGCAGATGGTGCAGAAGTTCTATGCAATCAAGAGCACCGACGCAATCAGGCGCGGGGCCATCATTTCGACCCTGTTTGCAATAGTGGTGGCGGGGGGAAGTTATTTCCTGGGCGGATTTGCCCGACTGCTCAACCCCGAAAGTCTCCCAAAGACATCCGCCGGGTTGCCTATCCCCGATTCCATCATTCCAGCCATGCTCCAGGGGATACCGGAAGTGCTCATAGGCTTGGTGGTAGTGCTGGTGTTGAGCGCGTCGATGTCGACCCTGAGCGCGCTGGTGCTGACGTCAAGTTCCACGATGACGTTGGATGTTCTCAAGGGTCGATACATCCGGGAGATGAACACCAAGGGCCTGGTCGTGTCGATCCGGGTGCTCATCGTGGCTTTCGTGCTTGTTTCGACGGTGATTGCGCTCATCAACTACAAGTCGCAGATCACATTCATCGCACAACTCATGGCACTCAGTTGGGGTGTGCTGGCGGGTTCGTTCATCGCGCCTTTCCTGTACGGTCTTTACTGGCAGCGCACGACGGTGGCGAGTGTGTGGGCGTGTTTCATCTTTGCGATAGGGCTGGTATGCGGAAACTGGGTGTACGGCCTCATGAACCCCCCGACCAACGCGGGCTTCATGAATCCGGTTAACGCGGGCGCGCTGGCGATGCTTGCGGGACTGGTGATCGTGCCGGTGGTCAGCTTGTTTACGCCGCGCCCGGATGCCGAACGGACGAGCATGCTTTTCAAGGAGTCGTACCTGAACGTGCACGACATGAAGATCGACGCGGATTGAGCGGAAGAATGGCAAGGGCGGAAAATTTTCCGCCCGTTTCTATTCTTCGTGGTTTTGAGCCAGGGTTTCGTCGAACTGGAAAATCAGATCGTCGACGATGTCGTCCAGATCCGAGGCGACATAGCCCAGGCAAACGGCAACGAATTCGCGCGCTCGCATCCATTCCACGTCCTGCACCGAGCGCAGGTGGGTGTTGGCGATGTACTCGGCCATCACGTTGAGGGCGATCAGGCGGTGTGCCTCGCTGTTGATGTTTCGCGGATCGCCGAGTTGGGCATAGTCATGGTGATTGAGAATGCCCTGGGTGATGGCGTCCGACAGGCCCCAGGCGCGCGCGAGGTAATAACCGATAATGGCGTGGCTGGTTCCGATGGCCTCTTCTTCAACATCGGTGAATATCTTGTCGGTATTCTTGTTGGCTTCGCGCAGGACATCCTTGTACTCCGGGTAACGTTGCATGAGCAGGGGAATGCCGCAATCGTGAAACAGTCCGAAGGTGTAGGCGGTGTTGGGATCGACCCGGCCTATGATGGAAGCCAGCCGTTTTCCGGCTACGGCGGAATAGCGTGAACTGTCCCAGAAACGGTCGAACGAGGTGCTGCTGCTGCTGATGGAGCTTTGCAGGAGCGCCTCCCGCACCAGATTGATCAGGGCACTGAAGCCAAGTGTCTTGATCGCGTCTGCGATAGAGGCGATGCGGCGACCACTGCCGTGGAGCGGCGAATTGGCCATGCGGATGACGATGGCGGAGATCCCCGCGTCCTGACAGACGAGTTCGGCGATTTTTTTGCTGTTGACGAGCGTGCTTCCCAGTTCATCCATCAACAGGGTGAGAATGGCCGGGCATGCCGGGATGGTGACCCCGAATCGAATTTTGCTATGGGCCTTGTTCATGATGAAAAAATCTCTGTATGGTCTCTGCAAGATGCGATGTCGTAGTGTAGAGGGCATTGCGAGCATATACCGCGCACAATGCCGCATCCAGGAAGGAAATCGTCGCCAGAAAAAGTATTCGCGGGGAAGAAATATTTATGCCATCACGCATGAAACGGCCTAGAATGCGCGCCTTCACTCTCATTCGTTACCCGGCAGGAGGCGTGAATCATGAAATGGTTTGAAACCTGGCTCGAGAATCTCGCTGGCGGGGACGCCATGACGCTGTTTTCCCTGCACGCGCTGTTGGTCGTGCTTGCCATCGTGGTTTTCAACTACATGCTGCGCCATGTGCTGCTGCGGTTCGGCAAGGCGGCCCGCAAGGCGGATACATTCTGGGAACTGGCCCTGGTGGCTTCCGCCAAGCGGCCACTGTCCGTATTGGTCTGGGTGGTCGGCATCTCGTTCGTCGGTCAGATGGCGCAGGCGCAAACGGATGCCGCCATTCTCGCGTTCATTCATCCCGTGCGCGTCATCGGGGTCATCGTTTGTCTGGGCTGGTTCCTGACGGGATTCATCGGCAACGCGAAAGAGGCGATCATCCGGCGGCGAAACGCGCGCGGCGTGAAAATTGATCGGACGACAGCCGATGCCGTCGCCCAGCTTTTACGAATCGCGGTATGGATCACGACATTCCTGGTCGCCCTGCAAAGCCTGGGGTTCTCGATCGAGGGGGTATTGGCTTTCGGCGGCATCGGCGGGATCGCCATCGGCTTTGCCGCCAAGGATCTGCTGGCCAATTTTTTCGGCAGCCTGATGATCTATTTCGACCGTCCGTTTGCCGTCGGCGAGTGGATACGTTCGCCGGACAAGCAGATCGAAGGTACGGTCGAAGACATCGGCTGGCGTCTGACCCGCATTCGCACTTTCGACAGACGGCCTCTGTATGTGCCCAATTCGGTGTTTACGACCATCACGGTCGAGAACCCGTCGCGGATGAGTCACCGCCGCATCAACGAGACTATCGGCCTGCGCTACGATGACATCAGCAAGGTCAAGGCCGTCGTCGAGAATATACAGGCCATGATGTGCGAACATCCAGAAATCGACCAGGATCTGCCCGTAGTCGTGAGTTTCGACAAGTTCAACGATTTTTCGCTCGACATCGTGGTGCGCGCGCTCTGTCGCGTGACGGCGGGCGCGGAATTCCAGCGGGCCAAACAGGATATCCTGTTGAAGATCGCCGACATCATCAATAGCCACGGCGCAGAGATCGCATTTCCGACGCGCGTCAATCTCACCCGCGCCCTGTCGCCTGTGGACGCATGACATGAACGCGGCGATATTCGCAGCAATCGGTGTGGGCGCGGCCTGCGGCGCGTGGCTGCGATGGGCGCTGGGAGAATGGCTCAATCCTTCGGGCTTCGCGCTGCCGTTGGGAACCCTGGCGGCCAACCTGGGCGGCGGTTTCCTGATCGGCGTGACGCTGGCCGTGTTGCAAAACTGGCCCGGTCTTTCGCCCGTGCTGCGGCTGGGCATCGTCACCGGCCTGCTCGGCGGATTGACGACTTTTTCGACCTTTTCGGCGGAAGCTTTCCATCTTGTCCAGCGTGGCCAATGGGGCTGGATGGCAGCGCATACACTGTTGCACGTTGTCGGCTCGATACTTCTGACCTGGCTGGGTTACGCTCTGGTGCAGGCGCAGTGGAAGGGGTGAAACCGTTGTTGAAGGCCCATGCGTGACAGGATCGATCTGTTTGCCCTCGATCTCCTGTTCTGCTTGTAATGAATATAAAATTTTGTATAATTCGAGCATGACCGATCCCAAGCCTGTCGAGTTCCTGGGCAGTTCCCTTGACGACCTTCGCGCCTTTCCGTACATGGCAAGGCGAGAAGCAGGTCATCAACTCGATCAGGTTCAGAATGGTCAGGAACCCGACGACTGGAAGCCTATGACCACTGTGGGCCAGGGTGTGAAGGAGATTCGAATCCGAGATGCTGCTGGTGCATTTCGTATCATCTACGTTGCCAGGTTTGCCGATGCGATCTATGTGCTTCACTGTTTCCAGAAGAAGACAGAAAAAACCAGCAAGACCGATATAGATTTAGCTGCCAGGCGTTACCGCAGCTTGTTGAAGGGGTTTGACCAATGAATAACCAACGATTTGCCAGCGTCTGGGATGCCATCGAGGATACCCCGGAAGAAGCGGAGAACATGAAGCTGCGCTCCACATTGATGACAGCACTGAAGAATCACCTCACCCGCACCGAAATGAGCCAGACCCAAGCCGCGAAACTTTTCGGTGTGACGCAACCTCGTATCTCTGATCTCATGCGTGGCAAGATCAATCTGTTCGGTCTCGATGCGCTGGTGAATATGGCGACGGCTGCCGGCCTTCATATCGAAATACGGGTGTCCGAAACCGCTTGATTTTCTCGGTCGGCATTGCCATTCAAAAAGTCAAAACGAATATTTTGCCATCAATCAGCCAACCGTTCGGATAGTCGAACCGGGGTAGGTCCCCTCCCTGGCGCACCTCGAATCATGGATGAGGGAAGGCGGGCTACGCCTGCTGCTGCCAGCCGCTCGCCCACCCTCACAGGCGCTTTCAGACTCCGCCGCGTGGTTCAGAAGCTCCCACGCCCCTCTTTCAGCCAGCGCGCAACGTCCAGCGCGTAATACGTCAGGATGCCATCCGCACCGGCACGCTTGAACGACAGGAGCGACTCCAGCACACAACCTTTCTCGTCCAGCCAGCCCTGCTGCGCGGCGGCCTTGAGCATCGCGTACTCTCCGCTCACCTGGTAGGCGTAGGTCGGCACACGTAACTCGGCCTTGATCCGACGCACGATGTCGAGACAGGGCATGCCGGGCTTGACCATGAACATATCGGCCCCCTCGGAGATGTCGAGCTCGACCTCGCGCATGGCCTCGTCGCTGTTGGCCGGGTCCATCTGGTAGGTGTACTTGTTGCCCTTGCCGAGCGTTCCGGCAGAACCCACGGCATCGCGGAACGGGCCGTAAAAACTGGAGGCGTACTTGGCCGAGTAGGCAAGGATGCGGGTGTGGATGAGATTGTGGCGGTCGAGTTCCGCGCGAATTTTTCCCACGCGGCCATCCATCATGTCGGAGGGGGCCACTACGTCCGCGCCCGCGCGTGCGTGGCAGAGCGCCTGACGGATGAGCGCGACGAGGGTTTCATCGTTCATCACATAGCGGTTGGTGTCGTCGGGGTCGATCAGACCGTCCTGCCCGTGGATGGTGTAGGGGTCGAGCGCCACATCGGTGATGACGCCCAGCGCCGGAAATCTCGTCTTGAGGGCGGCAACAGCGCGCGGGATGAGACCGTTCGGATTCCAGGCCTCCTCGGCGGTTTCGCTTTTCAGGTCGAAGTCGATCACCGGGAAAAGCGCCAGCGCAGGCACGCCGAGCTTGAGCGCATCCTCAGCGAGCGCGAGCAGTCGGTCGAGCGACATGCGCTGAACGCCGGGCATGGACGTAACCGGCGAGGCAACGTTCTGGCCTTCCTGCACGAACACGGGATAAATGAGGTCATCGGTGGTCAACAGGTTTTCACGCATCAGGCGGCGGGAAAACTCATCGCGGCGCATGCGCCGCAGGCGTGTTTCGGGGAAAGCGGGAATGGCGTGCATGTTGGTTTCCTTCAAACGGAGAAACGGGACGAGATGCAATTAAATCGCACTCGCATGCAGGATGCCAAGCGCCCTTATTCACAGTCCGTAGTCTGTATAATCCATCGCACCGCGCCAGAGGCTCCAGCGCCCCATTATTTCACCATTCCGTTTCTCTCATCGTGGACGATTCCCAACTGTGCCGATACAGCCGCCATATCCTGCTCGATGAGTTGGGTGTCGAGGGGCAGGAACGCATTCTGCGAAGCCATGTGCTCATCATCGGCGCGGGTGGCCTGGGTTCGCCCGCCGCGCTGTACCTGGCTTCCGCCGGAGTGGGCACACTGACGCTGGCCGACGGCGACACGGTAGACGCCACCAATCTGCAACGCCAGATCCTGCACACAGAAGCGCGAATCGGCCTGCCCAAACCGGTCTCCGGCGCGCAGACGCTCGTTCAGATCAACTCGACCGTGCACCTCGTTCCGCTCCATGAACGGCTGGAAGGCGAAGCACTGCATGCCCGTGTGGCAGCAGCCGATGTCGTGCTCGACTGCACCGATAATTTCACCACGCGCTACGCGATCAACCACGCCTGTGTCCAAAACCGGACGCCGCTCGTTTCCGGCGCGGCGTTACGCTTCGGTGGGCAGGTGAGCGTTTTCGATTTTTCGCGCCCGGACTCCCCCTGTTATCACTGTCTGTTTCCGGACGGGCAGCCCGTGGCGGAAGAACGCTGCGCCGTCACCGGCGTGTTCGCGCCGCTCACCGGCATCGTCGGCAGCCTGCAAGCGGCCGAAGCCTTGAAGCTGCTCGCCGACATCGGCACACGGCTCACCGGGCGACTGTTGCTGATTGACACACTCTCCCAGACGATGCGCACCATCGCCTTCGGCAAAGACCCGGCCTGTCCGGTCTGCGGCAACACAGCCTGAGTCGCGCCCAAAACCGCGCCCAAGGCGCGCCGGCTCTACAGCCTCCCTCTCGAGGGAGGTGTCGCGCGCGTAGCGCGTGACGGAGGGAGTCGAGGCGTCGCGCCGAAGCCGTGACGGAGGGAGTTGGAAGGAGTTTTCCTTTTCTTGACTGTCACGTCTTGCGAACCACCCCATTGATAAGGTAGAAAGGAAGACTGTCTCTTAGAAAACGTAGAACGTTCAAAACGTCCGCGCCAAACTGCCGATCATGGACAGTTCCAGCCTTGCAGCCATCCGGCTCACCTGTAAACCGACTACGCCTGCGGCCATGCTTCTGGTCGGCATGCGCTGGCGGCTGACCAATACCCGCTCACGTCTGAAGGTGCCGGCAGACAGCGACCATCATGTCTGGATCCTCCGCTGTTGCGCAGGTGAAGTCCGTGGCGATTCTTCGTTGATTTTCGTCCATACATGAGTATAAAATATTTTCCGCAACCACTGCTATTGGCAGGAAACGCTTTCGGCGAATATTGTATTGCTGCCTGCGCAGTTGTGTTGTTGCCCACGGGGTCTGCGATAAAACAGAAAGCCCGGTTTTCGAAAAGAGGATTTTGCACGGACAATGCCCACGATACGTCGCATAATGCCCGTGGAAGTAGCACGATCTTTCGATGTTTTTGGGCGATTTTTGTACAAAAGGTTTCTCTCGGCATTAAATGCAGCGTCCTTTCTTAGAGGGGTTCCAAATGGATGATAAGAGTAGCATATTTTTCAAATATCGCAAGATCATCTTCGCAGTGATCCTCTTCATGGTGGCGGATTCGATAGTCATCGGCATTAACTTCTACAACACATTCAAGGCCGACGAATCCGCCGTGTCGATCAACCTGTCGGGCCGACAGCGGATGCTGTCGCAGCGCATGACCAAGGCGCTCCTGATGACGAATCGCAGCCTGGAAGGGGAAAGGGACGCAAACACCAAAACCAACCTGCAGGAACTGACACTGGCCGTCGGGCTTTTCGACACGACACTGAAGGGTTTTCGTGACGGCGCCACGGTGACTGGCGGCGACGGCAAACCCGCATTCCTGACTCAGGTTGAAACGGAGGAATCCAGGAACCTCGTAGGAAAGACATACAAAATATGGGATATTTACATGGAACTGTTGCGACCGTTGCTGTTGCGACCGTTACTGGACAAGGACGACAAGTACACGGAGGAAGAACTCGAACAGAAACTGGCATTCGTAAAGAATAACCCCGATACGCTCACGGCGGCATTGGCCTTTGCGCAGATGAACAATCTGCAAATCCTGGGCCTCATGAACGAGTTGACCACCGACCTGGAGCGCGTCGCCAGTTCCCGGGCCGCCACTTTGCGGATCGTGCTGATCGTCGGCATCCTGTTTGCGCTCGTCAACTTCTGTTACACCGTCGTCATTTCGATCCGTGACTTGATCAAGGGTGACAGGCTGCTTGCCCAGTCCCGCAAGGAGACGGCCGAGATTCTTTCGACCGTGCGCGAAGGGCTGTTCCTGCTGGACAAGGACAAGAGAATCGGAACGCAATTCTCGGACTCCCTGCCCGACATATTGAGGAGGGATGTCGAACCGGGTTCGGACTTCCTGCCCCACCTCGAGGCCATTGCCCCCAGAAACATCTACGAAGCCGCCATGGACTACATCGAACTGCTCCTGGGCGACCGGGTGAAGGAATCCCTGGTAACCAGCCTCAACCCCCTCACGAACGTGCCCGTCCTCGTCACCGACCTGCGCGGCAATACCCAGACCCGCTACCTATCCTTCTTCTTCAACCGGGTCGTTGCGGAAGAACTGATCTCGCACTTGCTGGTCACAGTACAGGATGTCACCGACAAGGTCGTACTGACACAACAGGTCGAGCAAGCGAAGAACCAGGCAAAGGTCGAGGTCGAAACCCTGCTGCGGCTGGCAAGCAGCGATTTCGATTCGCTCCAGCAATTCATCGACAACGTCGGAGAAGCGTTGGCACAGATCAACGAGAAGATGAGCGCACCCCACGATGAAGCGCGTGAGCGCCTGCATACCCTGAACCACGTCATGCGCCTGGTGCACAGCATCAAGGGCGAATCGGCGGCGCTCGGCATCGACGTGCTGGAGAGCTACGCACACGAATGCGAAAAGGAAATGGTCACCATGCGCGAAAACGAGGAGACGCTCGGCGGCGATCAGATGTTGCGCGTGGCCGTGTTGCTGGAAGGTTTCTTCCAGCGCCATTCCTCGCTCGCCCAGATCGTCTCCCGCCTCGGCAACGCGCTGGGCAAGACTCAAGGCAGCGCGCCGGAAACCGGAGGCGCCCAGAAGCATCCGTTCGCGGACCACATCACCGCGCTCGCGCAACGGATTGCTGCGGATCACGGCAAGCAGATCGAAGTCTCCTGCCAGTTTGAAAAATTTTTCTCCCTTCCCAAAGCCACAACGAAGGAGTTGCAGGACATTTCCATTCAACTCGTGCGCAACGCCATGGCGCACGGTATCGAGACGCCCGACAAGCGGGTTGCGCGCAACAAGCCGCCCACCGGCGCGCTGAGTCTGTGGTGTGAATACCTGGGCCACGGCCAGTACACCTTCACGGTACGGGACGATGGACGCGGTATCGTTCCCGAACGTCTGCGCGAGCATTTCGTGACTAAAAACCTCATGAGCGCAGAGGAAGCAGCCGTCCTGAGCGATGTCGAAGTCGCCAACCGCATTTTCCAGCCGGGCATCTCGACCTCGGAGACCATCGACCAGGATTCCGGGCATGGCATCGGGTTGGATGCGGTACTGGAGAAAGTGAAAGGCATGGGCGGGTACTTGCTGGTCAAGAGCCGCCCGGATCAATTCACAGAATTCAACATTCAGTTCAGCACGGTACATTGAGCCCACAGAAATGAAACTCCTGATCGTCGACGATTCCGCGCTCATCCGAAGCCGCATTGCCCGCATCCTGAACGACCCGAGGCTGAACACCATCCAGTTGCTCGGCATGGCCAGAAACGGCAAGGAAGCCATCATGCTCTTCCTGCAACACATGCCCGAACTCGTGACAATGGACATCACCATGCCGGAAATGGATGGCGTAGAGTGCACGGAAAAGATGGTCGAAATTCGCTCCGACTGCAACATTCTCGTCATTTCCGCATTAAGCGACAAAGCCACTGCCCTGAAGGCGCTCAAAAAGGGCGCCCGCGGGTTTCTCTACAAACCGTTTTCTGACGAAGACCTGATCGCAGCTTTTTTGGAGCTTACCAGTCCATGAACGGCATCAACGAAAAAGACATCTACACTTTCGTAGACGCGGTCAGCAACTTCTTCTTCCATGTCACCCAGGAAAAAGTGGAAATCAAGACCGCTTACCTGCTGGAAGACGATGTCCCGTCCGCAACGTTCGATCTGACCAGCTACATCACGCTGTCCGGGGGGTTCACCGGGCGTATCTATTTCTCCGCGCCTCGCAGCATGCTGACCCATCTCCTGCTCAGCATGGGCGAACAGAACCGTGACATTGAACGGCTGCTCGACGCCGCCGGGGAAATCGCCAATACGATTTCCGGCAACGCGCGCAAGCACTTCGGCGAAACGATGGAAATCTCGGTACCCACCTCGCAGGCAACAGAACCCGACTGGCTGAAAACCGTCGTCTCGCCTCGCTCCTACGTCATTCTCGTGAAATGGAAGCACTATCGTGCTTCCGTCGTCGTGGATATCCAGCGATCCGGACAGAAGTGAACATCTGTCGAGCATAATTCCCGCTGTTTTTATTTGTTTCTCAGAGCTGCTGTTCATTCATTCATCAGGGTATACGATCAGGGTATACAGATACGCAGCTTTCACGACCAGTCTAATTTAAATTATTGACACAAATCAAGGCCTACTTTCTCCTGCGGGCTACTATGGTAGTTGATGCCAGTTCCTGAAGATAGGAGAGAATCTGTGGATATGGGCCGCCGCGCCTTGCTGCGTGATCAGCATTCGCGTGGGATCGCAGTCCCGTATCGCCCCCTTTGGGCAGTCAACGAAACGCATTTCACGCTTGCATGCACCCGCTGTGGCGCATGCGTATCGGTCTGTTCCACCGGAATACTTACGCAAGATCCGGAAGGGTTCCCAGAGGCCGATTTCGGGCGGGCGCATTGCACATTCTGTGCGGACTGCGCGAAAAACACCTGCCCAGCCATCGGCCATGACTTTTTCCTCCGGCCTTCCGCCCAGGACGCTCCAGGCCACGATCGGCACGGCGCCGCAATTTCTGCCAGGAGATGCCAATGAGGTGAGATCTGCCGTTGAAGCCGTATCTGGAGCCAGCGTAGCTCACGATAACGGCGACGGACGCATGGAAGACGGCCCGGACTACGCCATCTCCGATTCCATCCGCCAAGTCCACCAGATCCCGCAAGTGATGACCACCACTCTTTCCTGCGAATAATTAGATGAAGCACACGCTCTCGAGGAGAACTGAAATGACCAATCGCCGTGACTTCCTGAAAACCCAAGCCGTTGCCACCGCCGCTGCGGCTGTCGGTATGACGCTGCCCACCGGAACCCTCGCTCAGTCCGTCGGCGACAAAACCATCCGCTGGGACAAAATCCCCTGTCGTTTCTGCGGCACAGGCTGTTCGGTGCTTGCGGGGGTACAAAACGGCAGGATGGTTGCCACGCAGGGCGACCCTGATTCGCAGGTGAATCGCGGCTTGAACTGTATCAAGGGCTATTTCCTGTCCAAGATCATGTACGGCAAGGACAGGCTCACCCAACCCCTGCTGCGCAAGAAAAACGGCAAGTACGACAAGAATGGCATCTTCGAGCCTGTCTCGTGGAATGAAGCCTTCGACATCATGGAAGAAAAATGGAAGGCCGCCCTGAAAACCACCGGCCCGACTTCCATCGCAATGTTCGGTTCCGGGCAATGGACGATCTGGGAAGGCTATGCCGCTTCCAAACTGATGAAGGCGGGCTTCCGCTCCAATAATCTCGACCCGAACGCCCGCCACTGCATGGCCTCCGCCGTGGTCGGCTTCATGCGCACCTTCGGCATCGATGAGCCGATGGGTTGTTACGACGACATCGAGAATGCCGACGCCTTCGTGCTCTGGGGTTCCAACATGGCGGAAATGCACCCGATACTGTGGTCGCGCGTTACCGACCGTCGTCTGACCCATGCGAAGTGCGAAGTCCACGTCCTGTCGACCTTCGAGCACCGTTCGTTTGAACTGGCCGATAACGGGATGATCTTCAATCCGCAGTCCGATCTGGCCATCCTGAACTTCGTCGCCAACTACATCATCCAGAACAAGAAAGTCGACAGGGCTTTCGTTGGCAAGTGCGCCAACTTCAAGAAAGGCGTCACCGACATCGGTTACGGCCTGCGTCCCAAGCATCCGCTCGAGGCAAACGCTACCGCAAACGGCTATCCTGGCGCGGACGGCAACCCCAAGGGCGACCCCGGCGCGTCCGAGCCCATGAGCTACGAGGAATACGCCAAGTTCGTTTCCGAATACACGCTGGATAAAGCCGTTCAAATCTCCGGCGTACCCGCCGACAGGCTGAAGAAGCTGGCGGAACTGTTCTGCGACCCGAACAAGAAAGTGGTTTCCTTCTGGACGATGGGCGTCAACCAGCACACGCGCGGCACCTGGGTCAACAACCTGATCTACAACATCCATCTCCTGACCGGCAAGATTTCCAAGCCCGGCAGTGGCCCCTTCTCCCTGACCGGGCAGCCTTCCGCCTGCGGCACGGCGCGGGAAGTTGGCACCTTCGCGCACCGCCTGCCCGCCGACATGGTAGTCGTTAACCCGGAGCATCGGAAAATAGCCGAGAAATACTGGAATCTGCCCGAAGGAACGATTCCCGACAAGATCGGTTTCCATGCCGTCGCGCAAAGTCGCCAGCTTAAAGACGGCAATATCAAGTGCTACTGGACATCCTCGAACAACAACATGCAGGCGGGGCCGAACATCAATGACGAAATGTATCCCGGCTGGCGCAATCCCAACGCCTTCGTAGTGGTTTCCGATGTCTATCCCACGGTGTCCGCACAGGCTGCCGACCTGATTCTCCCCGCCGCCATGTGGGCGGAAAAGGAAGGCGCTTTCGGCAACGCCGAACGGCGCACCCAGATCTGGAGGCAGCAAGTCAAAGCGCCGGGCGAAGCGCGTTCCGACCTCTGGCAATACCTTGAATTCTCCAAGCGTTTCAAGGTGGAAGAGGTCTGGCCTGCCGAACTGCTCGACAAGAAACCGGAATTCAGGGGCAAAACCCTGTATGACGTTCTTTACGCCAACGGCGTAGTCAACAAATTCCCGAAGAGCAACGTGGCGGAGGTCAACGCGCATGCCATCAAGAATTACAGCAACGATGAATCCGAGTATTTCAACTTCTACGTGCAAAAAGGACTGTTCGAGGAATATGCCACCTTCGGTCGGGGCCATGCCCACGATCTGGCCAACTTCGATGTCTATCACAGGGCGCGCGGTATGCGCTGGCCCGTCGTTGACGGCAAGGAAACCCTGTGGCGCTTCAACGAGCAATATGATCCTTACGTGAAGAAGGGCGAAGGCATCCGGTTTTACGGGCATAAAGACGGCAAGGCGAACATTTTCGCCCTGCCTTATCAACCCCCGCCCGAAGTGCCGGACAAGGAATACGATCTGTGGCTGTGCACGGGCCGCGTGCTGGAGCACTGGCACACCGGCTCCATGACCCGGCGCGTGGAAGAATTGCACCGCGCCGTGCCGGAAGCACTTATCTACATGCACCCGGACGACGCCAGGGCGCGTGGTTTGCGCCAGGGCGCTCGAGTGAAAGCCATTTCACGCCGGGGCGAGGTTACGCTGCAAGTCGACACGCGAGGACGCAACAAGCCGCCGCGCGGCCTGGTGTTCGTACCCTTCTTCGATGAGGCGAAACTCATCAACAAACTCATCCTGGATACGACCTGCCCGCTTTCCAAGCAAACGGACTTCAAGAAGTGTCCGGTCAAGGTGGTGCGCGCCTGATAGGAGTTGTCCATACCAACTGCGGACGCTGTATCGATGTCTGCGGTAAATCAGGTTTTCAGGTTAACCCATCGCTTCGACCAGAGGAGTTCATCATGAAAAAACGTTTCCTTGCTCTTATCCCCGCTACCGTGTTGGCAACCGGTTTGCTGCTGTTTCCCGGCATTTCCCAGGCCGCAGACGACGGCGGTCTCGTCACGTTGCGCGCCGCACCCGTTTCGGCAGAGGAAAGGGCGCCTACCGGCGAAGGTCTCAAGAAGGTGCGCGACACGGATCCGCTGGATCGCAATTTCACGGATCAGCCGCCCTTGGTCTCACATGAGATAGATAAATATCCCGTCACCTTGAAAGCCAACAAGTGTATGGATTGCCATTCCTGGGAGAACTACAAGAAGGAAAAGGCCACCAAGATCTCGAAAACACACTTCGAGTCAAGAGACGGGCAGGTTTTATCCCATGTTTCATCCCGGCGCTACTTCTGTGTGCAATGCCATGTTCCTCAGGTTGACGCCAAACCGCTGGTTTCCAATACCTTCCAGCGTGCAGACTGACGCCTGCCGATCGCTACGCCACTGACTGTCATGAGGAGCACAAATGAATACCCAATCTCCTGATAAGGATACCGCTTCTGCGGCAAAGAGCCGGAAGTGGTGGAGACGTTTTTTGACAATTCCCATCATAACGGCCTTTGTCTTGGGCATTCTGTTCGTGGCTGTTTTCAACACGACGATGGAGTGGGCAAACACGGAGTCGTTCTGTATCACTTGCCACGAAATGAGGGATAACGTGTACCGCGAATACCAGACCAGCGTTCACAACACCAATCGTAGCGGGGTACGGGCGATTTGCTCGGATTGTCATGTGCCGAAGGAGTTTGTCCCCAAAATGATCCGCAAGATCCAGGCCAGCAACGAAGTCCTGCACAAGATACTGGGTACCATTGATACGCCGGAAAAATTCGAGGCAAAACGCGCCAAATTGGCACAAAACGAATGGCGGCGCATGAAAGCCAACGACTCGCGGGAATGCCGCAATTGCCATGATTCTCAGTCTTTCGACCTCGGCATACAAGGCTACCGTTCCGTCAATCAGCACGAGGATGGGCTGTTAAAGGGACAGACTTGCATCGACTGTCACAAGGGGGTTGTACATCGACTGCCGTCGATTGCCCAGGGAATCAACCTGGCCGACCCGCCCGGCATCGCACTGGAGGTTTTCAAGCCTCCTGTGCCCGCGCAGAAAACCCTGCCTGTGGAAGAAACCGGCGCTGAAGAGGAAGAAGGCCATCCCGAGGAGGAAAAAAGCGCAGAGTAATCAGGCCAATAGAATACATTCCGCGTCGACCGGCAATGTATCGCGCTGGGAGTACGCAGGATTCGCCTCTCTGGCGGCGAGCCGCTGCTGCGCCACGGCAGGCAACGCGCGCAAACACTTCGGCGAGACGATGGAAATCTCGGCGCCCGCCTCGCAGGCAACGAAACCCGACTGGTTGAAAACCGTCGTCTCACCATACTCCCGCGTCATTCTCGTGAAATGGAAGCACTACCGGGCCTCCATCGTCGTGGATATCCAGCGATCCGGACAGAAGTAAATATCTGTTGAGCGTAATTCCTGCTGTTTATTTATTTGTTTTTCAGGGCTGCTGCTCATTCATTCATCAGGGAATACGATCAGGATATATATACATAGCTTCCACGTTCTGTCTATTTTGAATTCTTGACTTAGATCAAGGATTGCTTTCCCCTACAGGCTAGTATGGTTATTGACGCCAGTTCCTGAAGATAGGAGAAAGTTTGTGGATATGGGCCGCCGCGCCTTCCTGCGTGGTCAGCACTCGCGCGGGACCGCTGTCCCGTATCGCCCGCCCTGGGCAATAGACGAAACGCTATTCACGCGCATGTGTACCCGTTGTGGCGCATGCGTGTCGGCTTGTTCCACCGGATTGCTTGTGCAAGGCATGGGAGGGTTCCCAGAGGCTGATTTTCGGCGCGCGCATTGCACATTCTGCGCCGATTGCGCGCATGCCTGCGTAAAAAACGCCCGGCAGAACGCGTTTCCCCAACCATCAGCCCTGGTTTTTTCCTCCGACCTTCCGCCCTGGACGCTCCAGGCCACGGTCGGCACGACCTGCCTGCCTCATCGGGGCGTGTTGTGCCGCTCCTGCGAAGACCATTGCGAGGCGGGGGCCATTCGTTTCGCCCCGCGCCCAGGCTCTCCCGCGCAACCGCGCGTCGTGGAATCGCGCTGCACCGGCTGCGGCCAATGCGTGGCATCCTGTCCGGCTCATGCCATATACATGAAGGCATCACCGCTGCCCAGCCCCCGTTCAACCTCTTCCCTGAAACGATCACCGCAATGAAAATCGTCAGCCTCGTCCTGAAATTCCTCCCTGAAGATGCCGATGAGGTAAAATCCGCCGTCGAAGCCGTACCTGGAGCCAGCGTAGCTCACGATAACGGTGACGGACGAATGATTGTCCTGTTGGAAGACGGCGCGGACTACGCCGTCTCCGATTCCATCCTTCAAGTCCACCAGATCCCGCAAGTGATGTCCACGACCCTTTCATACGAATATTCGGATGAAGCACACGCTCTCGAGGAGAACTGAAATGACCAATCGCCGTGACTTCCTGAAAACCCAAGCCGTTGCCGCCGCCGCTACGGTTGCAGGCATAACGCTACCCACCGGGGCCATTGCCCAATCCGCCGGTGGTGACAAGATTCGCTGGGACAAGATCCCCTGCCGCTTCTGCGGTGTGGGCTGTTCGGTGCTGGCAGGCGTGCAGGACGGCAAGCTGGTTGCCACGCAGGGCGATCCGGATTCGCCGGTGAATCGTGGCTTGAACTGCATCAAGGGCTATTTCCTGTCCAAGATCATGTACGGCAAGGACAGGCTCACCCGCCCCCTGCTGCGGAAGAAAAACGGCAAGTACAGCAAGGACGGCAACTTCGAGCCCGTCTCCTGGAATGAAGCCTTCGACATCATGGCGGAAAAATGGAAGGAAGCCCTGAAGAACACCGGCCCCACCTCCATCGCGATGTTTGGCTCGGGGCAATGGACGATCTGGGAAGGCTATGCCGCCGCCAAACTGATGAAGGCGGGTTTCCGCTCCAACAACATCGACCCGAACGCCCGCCACTGCATGGCCTCTGCCGTGGTCGCCTTCATGCGCACCTTCGGCATCGACGAGCCGATGGGCTGCTACGACGACATCGAAAACGCCGACGTCTTCGTGCTCTGGGGCTCCAACATGGCGGAAATGCACCCGGTACTGTGGTCGCGCGTCACCGACCGCCGCCTGACCCACAAGGGATGCGAAGTCCACATCCTGTCGACCTTCGAGCATCGTTCGTATGAACTGGCCGACAACGCGATGATCTTCAAGCCGCAGTCCGACCTGGCCATCCTGAACTTCGTCGCCAACTACATCATCCAGAACAAGAAGTTCGACAAGGCCTTCATCGACAGGTGTGTCAACTTCAAGAAAGGCGTCACCGACATCGGCTACGGCCTGCGTCCCAAGCATCCGGTCGAAGCAAAAGCCACCGCGAACGGCTATCCGGGCGAAGACGGCAAGCCCAAGGGCGATCCCGGCGCATCCACGCCCATCACCTTCGAGGAATACGCCCAGTTCGTTTCCGAGTACACGATTGAAAAAGCCGTCGAACTCTCCGGCGTGCCCGCAGCCCAACTCAAGAGGCTGGCCGAACTGTTCTGCAACCCGAAAAAGAAAGTGGTCTCCTTCTGGACGATGGGCGCCAACCAGCACACGCGCGGCACCTGGGTCAACAACCTGATCTACAACATCCACCTCTTGACCGGCAAGATTTCCAAGCCCGGCAACGGCCCCTTCTCCCTGACGGGGCAGCCCTCTGCCTGCGGCACGGCACGGGAAGTCGGCACCTTCGCGCACCGGCTGCCCGCCGACATGGTGGTCGGCAATCCCGAGCACCGGAAAATCGCCGAGAAAAACTGGCAACTGCCCGAAGGGACGATTCCCGACAAGGTCGGCTTCCACGCCGTCGCGCAAAGCCGCCAGTTGAAGGACGGCAACATCAAGTGCTACTGGACCTCTACGACCAACAACATGCAGGCCGGGCCGAACATCAACGACGAAATGCTCCCCGGCTGGCGTAATCCCGCCGCCTTCGTGGTCGTCTCCGACGCCTATCCCACGGTATCCGCGCAATCCGCCGACCTCATCCTTCCCACGGCCATGTGGGCGGAAAAGGAAGGCGCTTACGGCAACGCCGAGCGGCGCACCCAGTTCTGGCGGCAGCAGGTCAAGGCGCCGGGCGAGTCCCGTTCCGATCTTTGGCAGTACATCGAGTTCTCCAAGCGATTCAAGGTGGAAGAAGTCTGGCCGGCCGAGTTGGTCGCCTTGAAACCGGAATACAGGGGCAAGACCCTGTATGACATCCTCTTCGCCAACAACGCCACCAGGAAATTCCCCAAGGCGAACGTGACCGAAGTCAACAGGCATGCCATCCCTGACTACATGAACGACGAATCCGAATACTTCGGTTTCTACGTACAAAAAGGGCTGTTCGAGGAATACGCTCCCTTTGGTCGGGGCCATCAGCATGATCTGGCCAACTTCGACTTCTATCACAGGTCGCGCGGCCTGCGCTGGCCCGTCGTCGCAGACGGGCAGGACTTCAAGGAAACCCTGTGGCGCTTCAACGAAAGGTACGATCCTTACGTGAAGAAGGGCGAAGGCATCCGGTTTTACGGGCAAAAAGACGGCAAGGCGAACATTTTCGCCCTGCCCTATCAGCCGCCCTTCGAGGTGCCGGACCAGGAATACGATCTGTGGATGAGCACGGGCCGCGTGCTGGAGCACTGGCACACGGGTTCCATGACCCGTCGTGTGGAAGAGTTGCATCGCGCCGTGCCGGAAGCGCTCGTCTACATGCATCCGGACGATGCCAAGGCGCGCAACCTGCAACGGGGTTCCAGGGCGAAGGTCATTTCCCGTCGTGGCGAAGTCACGCTGCAAGTCGAAACGAACGGGCGCAACAAGCCGCCTCGCGGTCTGGTGTACGTGCCCTTCTTCGATGAGGCGAAACTCGTCAACAAGCTCATCCTGGACGCCACTTGTCCGCTCTCCAAGGAAACGGACTTCAAAAAGTGCCCCGTCAAGGTGGTCGCTGCCTGAGAAGCTTTTGCCTTTCGTTGAAACGTCATGAGCGCGGAAAACGCCGCCACCTCCCCCCCTGCCCCGAAGAAACCCAAGGTTTCTACGGGGCGGCGGAAATTCCTCTCCGGCATGGCCGGAGCGGCAGG
>JGI24702J35022_10000462_pt1 | contig 24469 bp, 38 predicted proteins | sample TergutTh196P4_FD_35022 | JGI IMG/M metagenome (IMG submission 35022)
TGTGCGAGGGTTAATTGGCAATTCACTACTAAAGATGCTAGAATTAAATTAAAACGTCTATACCCAACAATACTCTAATTACTTACTGGATGTAACAGTAGGTTGTCTTTGAATTTTTTGCGTTTGTTTTGTGTGGGTCGTGTGGGTGTGGTTAGTTTGCGTAAGCGTCGTTTTATTTTTTGTTGTAATCCTGGTGGGTATTTGGAGCAGGTTTTGTCTCTTTAGTTTGTTTTTTGTTTGGGTTTATCGGTTGGTGTTTGGTTGTGGATATTTTTTCGTGCGATTGTCGTGAAATTTTTGGGCTATTTTTATTCAGCGAACATAGTTGTATATACACATTTATGTACCTATGCTTGATAAAAAGTCTAAAAATACGTGAGCTGAATACATACACTTAAGTTATAAATATCAAAATCTGCTGTTTAAGATGTTTTAATTGTTGGCAGTAAAGCTGGCAAAGCTTTTTATTTGTTCAATCACTTCATATAAACCATGAATTATACAAGTAAATCTTTGATATTGATACTTGTCATTTTGTCGCTGTCAAGCCTAATTGTAATATCAGTTAAATCCATTGAGGTGTGTGCTGCGTCTAAACCGTCTGTGCCACAGTTCACTGTAAAGTTTATTGACAAATCCTATGATGTACCCCCAACCCAAACAATAGACCCCTACACAGGAGAAACTATAACACACCCAGGATACCACGTAAACAACTGCTGGATAGAAGTTACAATAAAAAACCAACCCTTCACACCCCACACTAATTCAGACGGACATGTGTGTAATGTGCATTACTCTGTTCAGATTAAGGGTCATTTTGAAGAGAACTGGCAATCTACTGCTGCACATATAGAACAAACAGATTCTCAATACACCGTTATATCGCACCCTAACAATTATGCTGATGGGTCACAATTAGATTTTAGGGTTCAAGCAGCAATCGGATACATAATTGAGGAAGAGCGAGTACCCCCCAGCCCCCCAGACCGCCATTTTATAGCTGAAGTTGTAGGCGATTGGAGCAACATTCAAACAGTTACTACACATAGCGGATCTTCAACTGTGTCTCCTTCACAAACAGCAAACTCTTCAGATTCATCAGCAACTGATCCCAACAATCCACCCCAACAAACCCCATTCCCGTCCTATCTAATTATTATACTTGTCGCCGTCTGCATAATCCTGATCCCCATAGCAATAGTCACCTACCTAAACAAGCAAAGAAAAACACAAACCACCCAAACCCAACCAACAACCACACTATAAAACAATCAACAACTACCCGTTTTACAGAAATCTTCCCTTTAACAATCTGAGTTTTTCATTTTTTCTACTATAAACCCTTAGAAATAACCTTCTTTGAAGGCCTACCCCGCTTACGCACAACCTTCCCACCCAAAACAGAACCCGACAAACAATTCACAGGAACCTCAAAACCAAACACATCACACACATCCAACTGCAACCCAACAAACGGCGAAACCACCCCACCAAACCCCACATGCTCAATAAACCGAACCGACCGCATCTCATCCAAAACCTCCAAAGAAGAAGAAAACAAACCACACAAACGCGAACTCTTCCACACAAAACGCAAATACGAACCCAACACCAAAGAAACAAACAAAACAAACAACCGCCCCGCCTTCCCATCCTCAGACCAATTCCGCTGCCTATCAGCCCCCAACTGATCCTTCATCTGACCAAAACACTTCTCCTGCTCATCACGCAACCCATACACCTCCAAAACCCGCAACGCACCAAACCCAACACCAAACGACAAAAGAGCAAAAAACCCAGCAAACACACGCACCCTATCAACCCGCTTCAAATCAACCTCAAACGACACAACCACCCCAGACGAATCACAAACCACCCTAAAATAACAAAACTCGCGCCTAACAAACACCTCATCACTCAAAACACACTTATTCTTCACCAACTCCAAAAGAGCCTCACGCTGAGCAGCAACAAATAAATTTGTTATTTTATTTACATGTTTAAATTTGTTATCCATTCGATAAATTTATTTTCAGTTACACCTAATTTAGATTCAGCGTCAAGTCGGCTTTTAATTGTACCATTCTCAAAAAGTATCAAAGTAGGTACTGCATCAATATTATATTCATCCCAAAGAGAACTATCGTAGTCATCCATGTTAACACGTAACACCAAATCAACACTACATTTGGCAACATGTAAGTCAAAAATTTTGTCGAAACTTTGACAGAAAGGGCACCATGAAGAAGAAAACAAGGCTAAAACACGTTTATACTTGCTAACTTGTTCCACTAATTCAGCTTTATTATTTACTTTTAACATAAATCATCCAGTTACACAACTAAAAAAACCTTTTAAAAGTTCCGCTTTAACCTGCAAAATATTTCAATGCTGCTTCAAATTGAATCTGAAATACCGATAACCTAAATACATCAGAACCTATATTTTCATTTAATGACGCCAAAATCTTATAGACGAGGGTATTCTGTTGCAGTTCTTGTAGGTGTAGAGCAGTCTCAATGTGTAATATGGAAAATCTACAGTCAAGTCGCTAAACCCGAAGCTACTATTTACCTTGAAGGCACACGATCTAATACTAAAACACTGTATAGTTTTCACGAAGCCATAGTTAACGCGTTTCGCTCAAGTTTAAAAGATGGTGTAAAGAGTATAATAATAGTAGCGCCTCAAAAAACGAGTTACAGCCAAGATTTTCTAAATCACATAAAAGAACATCATAAATGGTTGCTTCAAGGTGTTAACAAAGCAACATTTAAACAACTTACTGGTTTAGCAGTTACTCCTGCTCAAGTTAGTAACATAACAAGTTTACCAGAGTTCAAACAGTCCATAAACGACAGCACACTGGAAGAGACAGAAAACCTCAGAGAACTTATTGAAAAAAGTCTTAACGCAACAGAACAGCTTGTAATGATTTCATTGGAAGAAACAGAAAATGTCATATACCGTTCTGAAACACTTGGAAAACCTAAACCTGAATATTTACTGTTAACCGACAGTTATCTTTTAACAGATAAACGAAAAAACCGTATAAACCGACTCATGCAAATTGCCCAAAACAAAAAAATAAAAACTCGCATAATAAATAAAGACTCCCCAGCAGGAACACGGTTAAACCAACTTGGTGGTATAATCTGCCTACTAAAATAAATCAACATCCACCAAATCTTTAACACGTATTTTCCCAGAATGCAACGCAGACGCAAACAAAACCCCTAAAACACCTAATTTTTTAAGACCTAATAAATCCTCAACACCACAAACACCACCACCAACATAAACACTGCTATCTATAAGTGTCAAAACTTTTCGCAACAAATCTATATTTACACCCACATCACTACCAACACGGGTTAAATCCAACAAAATAAACTCAGATACTCCAACCACACAAAACACTCTAATAAGCTCAAACAAATCCCTTGAACCATCAAAACCCAACCCAGTTAAAACTTGCCCATCTTTTATATCTAGACTAACAACCACACGTTCAGCACCTATATGCTTAACAACATCTTTAACAAAATTAACACTACGAAGAGTCTCTGTTCCTATAACAACCTTTGAAACACCACAATCCAAAAGCTTCTTCACCACACAAATATCAGACACACCTGCATCAACCATGCAGCGAAACCCTAACTGCACAAGACTTCTATAAAGATCAAAATCAGGTTCTCTGCCCAATATCGCGTCAAGATCAGCTAAATATAATTCAGAAAAACCCTGTAATCTAAAAACCAAAGCCACATCAACAGGATTAACCGATGAAGTAAGAACACTCTTTAACGGTTGGTACTCTTTTCGATTACCCTTAACCGCATGTACCACAATACCATTTAACACATCAAGTACCGGAACAAGCTTCAAACACTAAACCTCAAAACAAATAAACAAGGCAGATAATAAAAGCTACAGGTGATATCGCAAAACTTTAAAGCCGCAAACTATGCGTTGTCTATAGATTAAACGTGAAATTATTAGTCAGTCCCCAAAATCAAAAGGATGCCATAGAAGCTATTGCAGGTGGCGCAAACATTATAGATGTAAAAAACCCAAAAGAAGGACCGTTAGGAGCTAATTTTCCTTGGGTTATCCAAGAGATCAAGCAATTTATTCCTAAAGATGTCGAGTTAAGTTGTACGTTGGGTGAAGCACCAAATCTGCTTGGATCTATAACTTTAGCGGCTTATGGTGCTGCTTCGTTGGGTGTTAATTATGTTAAAGTGGGTCTTGGTGGGATTCAGACGGTTCAGAAAGGTATGGATTTGCTTGAAGGTATTGTTCATGCAGTAAAAATGTGTGATTCTAATATTAAAGTTGTTGTAGTTGGGTATGGTGATTATTTTAGAGCAAATTCTGTTGAACCCGAGTTTGTTGTGTCTGTAGCGTTTGCTACAAAAGCTGATGTTGTTATGCTTGATACAGCTGTAAAGGATGGACAAAATCTTTTTGATTTTCAATCGTGTCAACAGCTTAAGCGTTTTATTGATGCTGCTCATACATGTAATTTAGAGGTTGCATTGGCTGGTTCACTTCAAGCAAAAGATTTGTTGGTTGTTAAAAAATTAGGTGCCGATTTTGTAGGATTACGTGGTGCAGCGTGTCAAAATAGTAACCGTGATACTGGATGTATCACTCGTGAACGTGTAAAAGAGTTAGCAGAGATTATTAGGTAAATGTAAAATGTTTTTTAGATTACTGTTGTGATAAAGGGAAAGGTTTAATTTTTTACTTGTTATTCGTTGTTTGTGGTTTATTTGAAAGTTTTACTTTATGAGCATGCGTGTGGTGGGGGATTTGCTGAGAGTGCGGTTTCTCCTGGAATTTTGGCTGAGGGTTTTGGGATGTTGCGTTCTTGTGTTGTTGGATTTAAGGCGGCAGGGTGTGAGGTGGTGGTTGTTTTGGCTGAAGAGTTGTTGCGGTTTAATTTATTGTTTGAGGCTGATTGTGTTGTTCCGGTTTTTAGTTTTAGTGATGCTCAACAGGTTATTCTCAAAGCTTGTGGGGAAGTAGATGCTGTTTATGTGATTGCTCCTGAAACTGGTGGGACTTTGTATGCTTTGGTCAAGTTAGTGGAACAAAATGGTGTGTCAACTTTTAACAGTCACTCAAGTGTTATTGGTGAAATTTCAAATAAGGTTAATCTCTACAAGAAATTAAAAGTTAACAAGATAAGAACACCTAAAACTCTTCATGTTAATTGTGATGCTCAAAATATTAGGCAATCTATTGTAGATGTGTTTAGTTTTCCTGTTATTATAAAACCTGTTGATGGTGTAGGTTGTGGTGGTTTAAGTTTTGTTGAAAATGTTTTGCAAGTTGAGGATGCGGTTGAAAAAATTGCTGCAGAATTTGATAGTGAAAATTTTATAGTGCAAGAATACTTAAAAGGTGATGCAATAAGTGTTAGTCTTCTTTGTACTGGCACAAAAATTTTGCCAATTAGTCTTAACAAGCAAAATGTTGTTCTCTCAGCACCTAAAGGTGTTTCTTGTTATGTTGGTGGTATGGTGCCGTTTGAGCATGGGAAAAAACAGGAAGCTTTTCAAACTGCAGAAGCTGTTGTTAATTGTTTTTCAGGGTTAAGAGGTTATGTGGGTGTTGATTTGATTTTAACTGATGTTGGTTCTATAGTGGTTGATGTTAATCCTCGTTTAACTACTTCTTTTATTGGTCTTAATCGTGTTGCAGGGTTTAATTTTGTTGACGCAATTATCAATGCAACTCTTAATGACATTTTACCTAGTAAACCGGGTTTTTCGGGGTATGCGTGTTTTTCTAAAGTTGAAACTCCAAAATTTGATGTTGATTTTTTGGATTTGTTGTATAGTATTCCTGAAATAGTTTCACCACCGTTTCCTGTTTATGATAGTGATGTTGGTTGTACTTTACTTTCTGCAGAAGGTAACTCTTTAGAGCAAGCATGTTATTTGCTAGAAGAAGCTAAAAAATATGTCTTGAACATAATGTAGTAGGTGTATGTAGTATTGGTTGACGTGTTAGGATTAGATATAGGTGGTGCTAACACTAAAGTTGCTTATATTCAAACTGAAAAAGATAAAATCAAAAATGTTGAGGTAATAGTGGAGTATTTTCCGGTTTGGAAGAATCCTGATAATCTTGTTTTGGTTTTGCAGAAACTTGTAGATGTTTTAGGTGATAGGTTTGATGCTGTTGGTGTAACTATGACTGCAGAACTTTCTGATGTTTATTCGACTAAACGTGAAGGAGTAGAGCACATTTTAGGATGTGTAAAAAAAGTTTTTCCTAACAATTTTTTGTATGTTTTAAATACAAATGCGCGTTTAGTTTCTTTTGAAGAGGCGTGTGTAGTGCCGTTGGAAGTTGCTGCTGCGAATTGGATGGCAACAGGATGGCTTATTTCACAGTATTTTGAAAACTGTGTTATTATTGATGTTGGTAGCACCAGTACCAGTATTATACCTGTAATTAACGGTAAAGTAACTGCACAGGGAAAAACCGATCTTGATAAACTCATCTGCGGCGAACTTGTTTACACTGGTAGCTTACGCACAAATTTGGCTACTATAGTTCAAACAGTTCCCATAAAAGGTACAGTTGCCACGGTTTCTTCTGAATTATTTGCTTTAAGCGGTGATGTACACCTTATTTTAAACAATATCCAAGAGTTGCAATACAACAGTGAAACTGCAGACGGCAAAGCGTCTACCAAAAAAAACGCTTTAACTCGTCTTGCCCGACTTATATGTGCAGACACAGAAATGTTAACAGACAAAGAACTCACCACCATGGCTCAATACATTTATGAAAAACAAATTCAACAAATCGCAACAGGTTTAAACCAAGTCTACCAGTACACCAAAAAAACTGCAACTACAAAAGTGCCTGTTATAATTGCAGGATTAGGCAAAAATTTTCTTGCTAAAAAAGCTGCAGAACAAATAAATGCCGATCTTATAATGGACTTGGATGAATTGTTTCATACTAAAGTAACTTTAGCTGTTCCTGCCGTCGGGGTTGCATTAATGGTTGCGAAACAAATTGAGGTAGAAAAACATGACTCTTAATGTTATAAAAATTGGCGGTAGCTTATCTCAAAACCCTCAAAGTCTGCAATTTTTATGTCAAAAACTAAATTGTCTTGCCGATAACCACAGAATTGTGGTGATTCCAGGTGGAGGTAAATTTGCAGACTGCGTCAGAGAAGCAGACAAACAATTTTTTTTATCAGAAACAACAGTGCATCGTATGGCAATTTTAGCAATGGACCAGTACGGTTTGTTACTTGCAAACTTGATACATAACAGCCAAATTATAGATAATATTGACGAAGCAAAAAAAATCTCAGAATTAAGTGTGCTTTTACCTTCAAAACTCACATTTTTATATAAAGAATTACCAGCATCTTGGGAAGTAACCTCTGATTCAATAGCCGCCTACATTACAAAAAAACTTGACACAACAAAACTATTACTTATAAAAAATGTTGACGGCATTTTTACAGATAACCCTAAACAAAATTCACAAGCTAAATTAATAGAACACTTAACCACAAACGAATTATTAGAAATGAAAAACAAGAGCTGCACAGATTCATATCTGCCAAAAATACTTAAAGAATTCAAAATAACTTGTTACATCATAAACGGTTCTTACCCAGACCGAATTGAAACAATACTAAACAAACAAAAAACCATAAGCACCACAATCTCACCATAATCTTGTTTTCATAAAAATTACTGAAAACATACTACATTGCTTTTTACATAATTGCAGAAATAAATGTTAATTAAGGAAACACTAAAGTTTTTACATTTTTTTGTCCGATATTTATGTCAAAATAGTTATTGTTACCCACAAAAATTTTTGATAAACACGCCAACAATAGTTAACGAGAAACACTAAAAATAGAACTAAAAAACATGACTAAAAAAGCAAAAGACAAAAACGCTAAACATGCCACATTTATTGTAAACCTTTAAATCTTTCAGAAAACAGAGAAAGTAAGTTAACCAATAAATTGGTTCTTTGTGCCGGGGTCTCCTAGCCAGGCAGGGAGCAAGCCTGGAGATACACTTCAAAAAAAAGTGAACCTGTAAGCTTGTGGTCTTTCGGGGCCACGGGGGTTCAAATCCCCCTCCCGGCGCCACTTGAACGATTATAGCAACCTTCCTCAAGTTTTAAAATTCCCAGCAAATACTAAGAACCTGTATTCAATAACGCCTCAACAACATACACAAATGAGAAATCACAAAATCACTCTCCGCATAAACCGACTTAATCACATAATCCTTCGACAAAACACGCGACCAATTCACCCACACAAAAATCCACTCAACACACCACCCTTTACGGCAAAATCACCCACTCCCTCGACTTTATCCTTTCAGAAACATCAATTACCTCACCATACTTCACCTTAACAAACACAACAAAAATACCACGATAACCAGCATCACCACAACCACCCTTTATACTTGGATACTTGTTTTTGGCAGCTTGATAAACGTGGTATCCACTCATTGTGTCGTGGATATTTGCGGCGTGAACTTTTACAACAAGTAGATTTCCCATGATGTCAGTTATAATGTGTCTTTTGCGGCCTTTGATTTTTTTCCCCATCAATGCCACGTTTTTCATTGCAGTTTGTTGTTTTTGCGTTTTGTGAATCTATCAGGCAATAGCTTGGTTTTTGTGTGCGTCCTGCGTCAATGTGTACTTTTTGGACTATTTTGTTCATTGCTTTTTCCCAGACGCCTTTTTTATGGCTCTTTTGTAAAATGACCAAACTGTGGCGTAATTTGGGAAATCGCTTGGTAATAGTCTTCATTGGTATCCTGTTTTGTTGCGGTATAGTATGGTGTTTACGAGGTTTTTTTTGTTGTGTTTTTGTAGGTGATTGCCTTTGTTTGTTTTGAAAAATTCTTTGATTAGTTTCTATTGTGTGTCTGTTAGGTCTGTTGGGATTTTATTTTTATCGTTATGTGTTGTTGTGTTGTGTTTTATGGGTTTTGTGGTGTAATTGTTACTTTATTGAATACAGGTTCTTATTGAGCGTAATTAGTTATTGTTTCTTATTCTATTATGTTTTTCTTATTGTATTCCATAATGGCTTTCTTGGATTAGTTCTCTAAGACCAACGTTACACTATTAATGGTGATAGAGCTGTTTTCAACTCTGTCAGCATCATCTCTATAGAGGGTAAAGGTGCAGAACTTAGTCTAGTAAGTCCTATGTCCAAGTGAGACTTTAGAAGATCTGCTATGTCTGTAGGAAAAAATTGGTCAAGTCCCTCATATACAACGCCTTTAGCACTACATTTCCGTAAGAACAAATCCTTAACTTTGATTTTGTCACATTTTTGGGTTTTTAAAAGCCTCCAAACATCATAATAATCTCTAATTTTTCCTCTTTCAATTAACGTTCGCAGTTTTTCTGCTAAAATAGTCTCAAGAGTATACGTGTTTACTGAAAATGGGGGATAATCAAACATGTTTGGAACTATTTGCTTAGTCGTATCGCCTAGAAATTTCTCTGTGGTGATTTCAATTTTTACAGTATTTTTGCTAATTGGTCCTTTATACTGAAATCTGCTTTGAAGATATTTTGGGTTTAAAAAAGGCGGTTTACTAAGAACAACAGAAATACCACTGTCTTTTACTATAAGGTTTGGGACATCATTTGATAGAATTATGGCAAGGTTTTCTAAACTATTTTCTCCAAGTACTGTAAAATCTAGATCTTCGGAGAGTCGCCAGTCTGAGGGAAAATAAACTTTTGAAAGAGCTGTCCCGCCTTTAAATGCCAAACATTTTGAGAGAGAACTTGAATATATTCCATAAAGTATCCAACCAAGGACGTAGTCTTTCTCAACTAAGTCTAAGGCAAGCTTTTTTCTCGCGCTATTTTTCTTAATTCTTGAGGCGACATCATGTTATGTTACCACTTTGAAGGATCAATTATTACATTAAGGACTAGTTTCCATTTTTCGATTATAGGACCTCTTGTTTTTACTGAGCAGTCAAGTAGAGAATAGCCTGCTGAGAGTGGAACGCAAGAGAGTAATTCCAGTGTTTTTTCTAGGTATATTGTTTCGGAGAGGTATCCTAGTCTTTTTATGACTGTTTTGTTGCCAATTTTTTGGGCAAGCTGTACTAGTTTGGTTTGATCAACTTCGTTTTTGGCAAAGTAGAGTGCTTTAGCTACTTCGTCTATACCTCCACAGTGCTCGGGATGATCTAGACAGTCAATTATGGTTTTTTCTTTTGAGGAGATGTTTATTTTTCTATTTTCAATTTCTGTTTCTTCAATGTCAAACATTTTGTGGGGTGGGATTGTGACGAATCTGAATTTGGTGTTTAGTATTGTTTTGGAGTTTCGTGGTTTTGTTGTTGCAATGTAGACTGTTGGTGGAGTTTGATCTGTGAGCCCGTGATGGTTGAGGGCACTTCCGTAGGCGATATAGTAGGGTTCAACAAGTACGGATGCTATGACAAAGCTGTGTAGAGTATAGTTGGTTGCGCCTTTTTCTCCTGCTTCTAGGGGTGTTATTATGTATGTGCCGTTTTTTATTTTGAGGAGCCATTTTTTGCGTACTAGCCAGTCGAGGAGGTTTTTTGGGTTGTCTGTGAACTCTTTGAGGTCTTTAGTTGTGAATATTGTTTTGCCGGCATAGCTTAAGCTTGATAACACTTTTGCTTCCCTCTCTGATAAAGTACGGCTATATGCTGTTAGCATTTTTCGTGTGCACACTCGAATATCGTGAATACATTATAGTGGAACAATCTTATAAAGATAAAACTAACAGCGTTTTTGAGACAAAAAATGATTTGAGCAAAGTTGGTTTGTTCTTTGAATCAATGTGTAGATAAAAAAAAGTCGTGTTAGGAAAAAATTTTTAGAGGTTAAGCACACTTAGTTTAGTAGTGTTTAATATGAATCCTCAAAGTCAAACTACAATTTTGAGGAAAGACGTAATACTCAAACAAGTAGCTCCCCCTCCCGGCGCCACTTGAACGATTATAGCAACCTTCCTCAAGTTTTAAAATTCCCAGCAAATACTAAAAACATGAACTCAACACATCACTTCTAAAACCAGACGCGCCAATCCACAACTATGACAAACGCTTAGCAGCATACAAACACATCATCCAGTTGTTGCCTAAGGAACAATTAAGCCATAACTTGCAAAGTACCTGGAAGAGTAGCGTTGTTAAAGCTATAAATGGGTAAAAACAAGTTATTTTGTAGTTAGAAAACTAGTGAATTCGTAAATTATTGACTAACAGTTCCTAACGGTAAAACTACACTGTGTTTTTTGGCCATTTAGGTACCTAAACCTCTTGAGTGTAAACATTTGTTGTTCTGTACATGGTTGGAGTGTTTGGCGTGTAGGTTTGTTTGTTGTTCTAGGTTTTTGGAGAATGTATGGTTTTGTTTGGTTTGCTTATAAATGTGTTAGAATTTCATCACCAACCATTTTAACACATGATCCAAATTTACATACACAAATAAAGCAAAAACTGCTAACACACCACCAACCATATCACTCTCAAACATCAATAACATATCCAACACCCAAAACTCTCCAGCTTACATACAAACCAGTTTACGTGTTTATCCAAAGAAAAAACTTAACTGCTTTTGTTGTGTTTGTTCTTTACTAAAACCTGAAACCCTAACACCTACACGTCGAATTTCCAAAGAAGACTCTATAAGATATTTCTCTAAGAGCAAACGAACATTCCGCTTGATAACTTCCTTATCTTTTACAGGCTGTTCAAGTGTAACAGAACGACTCTTGCTTACCAAATTAACATTAACTACACATATAGAAATCGTTTTGAAACTATAACCTCTTTCTAACACTTCACTATAAACAATTTCTGATAACTCATCAGTTTTCTGCAAAAGCAACTCTAAAACACGAGTATCCTGCTTTAAAGTACCAATCTTACTTATAGACTCCGCTTCACCTTGTTCAACAACCAACTCATTATCAATCGCATTCGCCGCATTATGAAAATAGAGACCTAACGCTTTACCAAACACCTCAACAAGTCGTTGCACATCAAACTTAGAAAGATCACCAATAGTTTTTATACCCAACTGTTCCATACGTGTAAAAGTTTTTTTACCCACTCCTAACAGTCTATCAACAGACAAAGGAGCAAGAAATTTTACAGTTTCCTCAGGTCTAACAAGAGTTAAACCATCAGGTTTTTGACTATCACAGGCAATTTTTGCAATCAACTTGTTTGGTCCAATACCTATTGACAAAGAAAGCCCAACCTGCATTTTAACATCCTGTTTAATTTTTTGAGCATACAACTGCGCCTTTTCAAAATTGCCCTCCACCTGTAAAGTAACATCCAAATAAGCTTCATCTATACTAACTTGTTCATGACTACTCGCATAAGTGTAAAGAATTTGCATAACACGGTCGCTAATTTGCGAATAATAAACATGATCTACAGGAAAAAACATTGCATCAATACCTTCAAGATTACGTTTAGCCAAAAATAAGGGTATACCTGATTTTACACCATACCGACGAGCAATATAATTACTAGTAGACACTGCCCCACTATCCTCAGTACGACCCGAGTAAACACCAACCACTACCGGCTTATCTTTAATAGACGGATTTCGCAGTTCCTCACATTGTGCAAAAAAATAGTCAAAATCAGCAAGCATCACCACACGAGACTGAACCAACATTAAACGCCTCCACTAACATTAGACAACAACCATAAACCATCACATTTAGCAGTGTTTAACCGTTCTAAGCCTTCTCGACAACAACCAAATTTTAATCCTTCAGCATCAACAAGATCACGCATACTTTTTAAAATCTTGAACCGCAAATCTCTATGCAACAAAATATTTCCACCCACACGTTCACCTTCTTTGAAGTAAAGTGGTTCAAGTTTTTCTGCAACATTTGGTAACATTTTTGATAGACGTTTCCAATTATCAGGTTTTACCTTGTAAGTTGAACTGGTTATATGTTTAACACCTATGTCTGCAAGAGTTTTAACTAATTTTTGTGGTTGATCGTTAACAAAAGGAATTATAGGGTCTATTCGTACGGAAACCGGTATATCTTGATTTATTAAATCTTTTGCAGCACTTAAACGCTGACTTGGCGATGGCGCGTTAGGTTCAAGTATTTTAGCAAGTTGATCATTATCCGTTGTTATGGTGAAAGCTACTGTTGAAGGAACCTGTTTTAAAATATCATCATCCCTAACGACAAGATTACTTTTAGTAATTATTTGAATACAACATTTGTTCTTAACAAGTATTTCAAGACATTGTCTAGTTAAACCTGTGTACTGTTCTGTTTTAGGATAAGGATCAGAACTATTTGAAAGCGATATCACTTTGCCTGCAAATTTAGGAGCCTCTTGGCGTAACCGTTTAAGTAAATCTGTTTTAGGTTTACACTCATTAAATCCTACAATGTAACTGGAAGCGTAACAATAAACACACTTATGATCACAGCCAGTATATGGGTTAACTGTTAACTTTTTTAAACAAGTGCACAACCCACTTTGCCAAGGATCAAAACTTGAAATCAAAGACATATAGTATCACACAATTATAAGTTATAGAAATAGATAAACTAAAACATTCGTGCTAAAACAACGTAAACAGCACCTAAAAATAATGATCAACATCAAAAATTAGGTAACCATAAATTGTGAACATTTTTGTGACAACCTCCGAAAACCTATATTTCCCAAAAATTACATGTTGAAAACAGTGTAACTATGTTGCTTAGTTTTCTGAAATGGTTTTTCGGAGGTTGCCTTGTTTATTATTTGTGTGCAAGAGTGAAAAGCATCGTTTAAGATAGGCGTTTAACATAAAAACATTTTTAAATTAAAACTGTAATGTCTAAATTCGAAATTTCATGATACCAAAATACTTCTTTCTAACAAAGGGCGTTGGGAAACATAGAGAAAAACTCCAGTCGTTTGAGTTAGCCCTACGAGATGCTGGCATTCAAATGTGTAATCTAGTTGCAGTATCTAGCATTGTTCCGCCAGGATGTGAATTACTACCCAAAGAAAAAGGTTTAAAAATGATTCATCCTGGAGAAATCACATTTGTAGTCATCGCACGTAATGCAACAGATGAACCACATCGCCAAGTCGCGTCATCAGTTGGTGTCGCAATTCCTTCCGGTAAGGATCAGTATGGATATCTCAGTGAACACCATAGTTTTGGACAAACTGATGAAGTCGCAGGTGATTATGCAGAAGACCTTGCAGCCACTATGCTTGCAACAACTATGGGTATACAGTTTGATCCAGAAACCGCTTGGGATGAACGTAAAAAAATCTTTAAGACAACAGGGCTAATTATTAAAACTTCAAATTGTACGCAGTCAGCACAAGGTGATAAAAATGGGCTTTGGACAACAACTGTTTCAGCAGCAGTTTTTGTTCCTCCTGAGGATGGTAAACCACCAAAATAGTAAATCTACATGTTTTACTTTTTTCTATTTTTGAGAGTTATTTGTTACATATTGAAGCAATTAATCTTCAAATATGTAAAACTGATGAAGCTATTGTGGCGTGTGTTTGTGAGGATGAAGATGTATTGTTGCTTTAAGTTTGCCCGGGGGTTGATGTGTGTACGGTTTTGTTGTTAAAGTTTGAAATTGGCGTTATTAGTCGATTTAAGACTTATAAACGGCCTGTTTTTTTGGTCGGGTTTGGTTCCACGTGGTTATTAGTTTGGTAGTGTTTTGTGGCATGGTGGTGTTACTCATGAGGGTTTTGGTATTTTGTGGTGGGTTATGGTTGAGGCTGATAAGGTGGTTGTTTGTTGTGTGGGTGGTTTGGTGAGTTTTATGGATGTGTTAACTCGTAGAGGAAGACTGTCTGAAAAATAGGTCACAGAATTTTTGTTATTGTAAATGGTTCTAAAAATTTGTGTTTTAGAAATATTTTTACGATTGTTTCTGTTTGAATATTTTGGATCAGTTAGTTTTTAATTTTTGTTGATAATTTCGGCTAGTTTTCAAATAGTTTGAGGGTGGTTGGAGGGTTATTGTTGTTGTTGCGAATTGGTTGTTTGTGGGTTGTGTGGGTGTTGTTTGTTTTTTGTGTGGTGTGTTGTGGGGTGTATTTGGTGTTGTGTGGGAAAAGGTTGGGTTGGGTTGGTTTTGTTGTGTGAGTTGTTGGTTTGAGATAGTTGTGTGTGGTTTGTTTGGTGGTTTGGTGTTGGTGGGTTTGTGTGAGGTGTTGTTTTTTAGGATTTGCACCATCGTAGACATCAACCGCAAGGGTTGAGTCTCGCACCCCGCGTGTTTGGGTGGTTTTGTTTGTTGGTTGGTGTTTGGTGGTGTTTGGAAAGGTTAGGTAGTGTTGTTTTTGTTGTGTTGTGTTGTTGGTTTTAGATATATGGTGGGTTGTTATAAGGTGTTTATGGCAGATTTTCATGAGAGTTACCAATTTCACAACATTCATAACAATACACCATAAACTATAAAAAATTAAGTTGACCTATGATGAATGGAAAAATGAAGCGTGTTAATATGGATGTTAAATATAGGTTTAGTTTGCAGAATATTTGTACTAAAACGGCTTTGATTTTTGTTTCTTTACTAATGGTGGCTATAGTTTTTTCTCCACTTGTTTTGGTGTTTAGTGGTGGGGTTTCTTTTTTTGTATCAGGAGCTGAAACACCTGATGTGGTGGCTAAAAATGCAACGGAACTTGAGAATGCTATTAGTGTAGCTCCTGATGGTGTGGCGTATGTTATTGGTTTGGGTAATGATGTTAAACTGGAAAGTTCGCTTGAAATTCCCAGTACTAAAAACATTACGTTGGTGAGTGTGGGTGGTGTTTGGAAGCTTGTGGGTGCAAATAAACAAGATACTATCAATGTTAATGGTTTGTTGCGGATTGATGGCATTACTGTAACTCATGTAGATGGTGATAGCGGTAGAGGGGTGTATGTCAAGAATGGAGGTATGCTTACTCTAATTGGTGGTGAGATTTCTGGTAACACAGTCAATGATGACGGTGGTGGCGTGTATAACAAGGGTGTTTTTGTGATGTTGGATGGCAAAATATCAAATAATGTGGTTGATAAAGGTAAAATTTCCGATAAAGTGACTGAGCAAGGTGATGGCGGTGGCGTGTATAATATTGGTACTTTTACTATGTCGGGTGGTGAAATTTCAGGCAACACCGCCGCTTTTGGCGGTGGCGTGTATAACTATGGTAGTGTTTTTGTGATGTCGGGTGGTAAAATTACAGGTAATACAGCTACTTTTGGTGGTGGTGGTGTGTACAACGATACGTCATATTACATTGGCGGTAGTTTTACTATGTCGGGTGGTGAAATTATAGGCAATACAGCAAATGGAGTTGGTGGTGGTGTATTTTATGTTATAGTGAATGCTGTTAGTAATTTTCATAGGCTTGGTGGCGTGATTTCAGGTAACACAGATAGAGATAATGAGTATACTAAGGATGTTGGTTCAGTTACCAGTTTGCCTGATTCTGGTGGTGACGGTTCTGGTGGTGGTAAACCTAGTATTGGTGTTGACGTTGGTTCTGGTTTGGCTGAAGAGTCGTCTAGTACTGATGGTGATCAACTTGATACTGATGATGAGCAACATGATACTGGCGGCAATCCACATGATTTCTTGCTTATTGTAGTTGCTGTAATTGTTGTTGGGTTAGTTGTTGCTGGTTTACTCTTTTACCATTCAAAGAAACAAGAACAGCCAACAACAAAGAATTCGACTGATTCAGCCGTAGTTTAAGCCGCCCACTGACTTTTCAGTGGACTGCCCTCCTATTTTTACAACATACAAAACGCATTTTATAAATTTATTTGGCTTTTCGCTATTTCATGTGGGTGAACATATTAGTCTTTCTCTAAGCTTGTTTATGTTCTCCAGTATGTTCCATACAACTATTTGTCGTAACGAAATTTGCTGATTCTACCCACCTATTTTAGTGAAAAACCATTTTTTATGTCTATGGTCTATTTGGTGCTGTATTTTTGTGTGGCGTTTGTTGGTCCACTATTTGTTTTCCAGACGTACAGCGAGTAACTTCAGAAAGTGCTCACTGCACTTATTCGTGAAAAGGTGTCTGTTGTGCGAAAGGTGGTTGTTTGTTGTTTTAATGTGGTAAAGTATGATCTTGTGGGTGTGTCTAGGTCTTATTATGGTGGGAGTTTGGTTCATGTTGAAGAGATATGATATGCAAATTGGTAGCTAGTTAATTTGTGTCGAAAGTGTTTTCTTGTTTTTTCTTTATTTATAGATTTGGTTTTGGTTTTGGCTTAGTCAAGTTAGGGTTTTTATGAGTTCTTTTTTTCCTTCTTCGAGGGTTAGTGGTATTTTTGTTATCAAGTCATGTTTTTTGAGTTCTGTAAACAGGTTTACAATGGTTGGTGGTTCTAACCCTGCTTGTGTTAGTATGTCTTGATTTTGCAGTATTTCGTTTGTTTTGCCTTCGCCGAGTTTTTTGCCGTGGTTGATTATGATTATGCGGTCTGCTAATTCAGGGATGGCTTCAACGTCGTGAGTGGAGGTGATAACTGTTGTGCCTGTTTTGTTTAATTCGTTTATGGTGTTAATTAGATTGCGTCGTGAGGTTAGGTCAAGGTTTGCTGTGGGTTCATCGAGTATTAATAGTTCTGGTTTTAAGATGAGTGCTGTTGCCAGTGATACTTTCTTTTTTTCGCCAAAGCTTAGTCTGTGTGGTGGACGGTTTTTGAGGTGTGTAATTTTCATTTTTTCGAGTATTTGGGTGCTTTGTGTTTTGATGTTTTCGTTTGGGATTTTGAGGTTTTTTGGTCCATATTCGATGTCTTCGATTACGCTTGGGGTGAAAAGTTGGTCATCGGGGTCTTGGAAGACAATGCCTATGTGGCTGCGTAGTTTTGAAAAGTTTTTTGAGGTTGTTTTTTCGTTGAAAACTTTGATTTCACCAGAGTTTGGTGTGAGTAGGCCTGCTATAAGTAGGATTAGGGTGGATTTACCTGAGCCGTTTGGTCCAAGTATTGCTATGCGTTCGCCTTGTGTTATTTCGAGTGATATATCTTTTAGGGCTGCGATGCCTGCGGGGTAGCTGAATTCTATGTTGTTGATAGTTATGATTGGGTTTGTCATGTTTTTACCTCATAGTAATGCAATATATGCAAATATTGTTATTATTGATGTTGTAAATACGATATCTTTTATGTGGAGTTTTGGAATTTGTGGTTTATTGTTTTTGTTGATTTCAAATCCTCTTGCTTTCATAGCTAGATAAACTCGTTCGGAGCGTTCGTATGTGCGGATGAAAAGTGATGATAGAAGGTAACCTAGATCTTTGAGGGCTTGGAGGTTTAGTGTTTTTTTGTGTATGTATGTTCGGGCTTCTTTTGCGATTAGGATGCTTTGGGTTTCGTGTATGGAGACGAAGAGGTATCGGTATGTTAGGCTGAAGAGTTGGATGATTAATGTTGGGATTCTGAGTGTTGCAAGGAGTTTTAGGGTTTTGTCAAAGCCTGTTGAGAGTATTAATAAACTAAGTGTGGCTACGCAGAACCATATGCGTGTGGTGAATATTAGAAATTTTGTTATTCCTTCTATGGTTATTGTCAGGTTTATGTTGCCAATTGTTGTTATCCAAATTGGGGTTCCTGTTGTTAGGAACAGTGTTGGTATGGAAATTAAGGCCATAATTATGGGGATAAGTGTGGTTCGGGTGAAGAATTGTTTTAGAGAAATATAGGAGGCAACTGCAAAAATTGTTGGAATTATGCATATTGTTAGTAGGTATGAAAGTTTTGTTATAAACAATGCAGAGATTATCATTGCGGTTATGGTGATTAGTTTTGCTATGGGGTTTATAGTTTGCATTAAACCTTTTTTGTCGCTTAAATCTTCAATATAAATTAGTGTTTCTGTGTTTTCTATGATGTCTTTTAATGATGGGAAAACTTTCATTTTTGGTCCTTCTTTTTGCTTATTACTTTAGCAACAGTGATTGTTATTATAAGTAGTAAAAGTGTGGCGGTTACGCTAACTATGAGGTTGCTCCATTTGTTTTCAAAGTTTGTGATGTTGTAGTCGGGAAATGGTGGGTCATAAATTGTTTGTTCTTTTAGTCCTAGTTCGTCTGCTTTTAAGTCAAGTGTTTCGTTTGCATAGGAAAAACAGAAAACTCCTAGTAGAACAAAAATTAAGGTAACAGTTAAACAGATTAGTATTGTTTTTTGGTTTAATTTTTTATTCTCTGTCATTGAGTGTTTCCTCGTTTTTTGTTTTATGTTTAAATAAGGTTATTTTGCCCAATATTTGGCTCTTCTCTAATACGTCGGGTCTTAGTTTGAGAAGGGTTGCTATTAAAATTACTGTAACAATGCCTTCGGCGGTTCCGATTATGGAGTGGTTTATGGCCATGGCTGGTACTGCAATGCTAAGTCCGTACCATGGTGATAGTGGTGATAAGCCTATTTCTATGCCTGCTGCTATGGCTGGTGTTAGGCAACCAAGGAATGTGGAGATAAAAATTGTTGCATACAATCTTGTGCCTATTTTGGGTTTGAATAGTTTGTTTAGTGCTGTGAATGTGATGCATGGGATGAATACGCCGATTATGCCTATGTTTAAAACGTTAACGCCAAGTGCTAAAAGTCCGCCGTCACCGAATAGTAATGCTTGTAGGACTAGGATTATGGACATGGAGATTAATCCTGCGAATGGTCCTAATATGAGTCCGATGACGGCTCCGCCGAGGAGGTGTGCAGTGGTTGGGCCTATTATGGGGAAGTTCATCATCATGGCGGCAAAGAAGAGTGCTGTTAGTAGTCCCATCATGGGAACTTGTTGTTCGGTTAGTTTAATTTTTTTAAATGAGATTATCCAGAATATGATTGTTATTATGAAAGCGGCTATTGTGATTGTAGGTGAAAGTAGTCCGTCTGGTATATGCATGTTTTCACATTTCCAAGAATGGTAGCATGTTTGTTAAAAAAAGTGTTACTGTATATAAGTATTACGATTATTAAAAATGGTAATAACAATGTGCCAACAACAAACAAAACTGTTCACATTAAACTACTTAATATCCCGGTTTAACATTTATTTTTGAACAGATAATTTTTCTAGTTAACCCAACTTTTCTCTTAACATTCAAAAAATATTACGCGCAAACTGTTAAAAACACAAACAACTACAAATATTAATTTAATAATTAAAAACATTTAACAACAACATATTTAATTAAAAATATTCTAACATTTTTTTTTGATAAAGTGCCTGCTTTAAGAGCTTACTTTGACTTAACCACAAACCCAATGGAATATTAAACCTTGTATCAATATGCTGAAGAGCCTCAGGCAAAGTTTTAAAACAAAAAGGTTTTTGCAACATTGCATTTCGCACATTTTCCCGAACTTGCCAAACACCAATTGGCATGATATAACCTGGCCGCGTTTCACGAAGCACAACTATTGTTGCCTGCCTTCGCTCTTTAATTAACTGTTCACATGCCGCTATTCGTGATGCATAATAACCACCACCAATTGACGCATACGTTGTACGCCCATTACTACCTTCCCAGTCTGAAAATATAGTAACACTTTTACCAGCAGGATTCCAAACAGTCCCCGGATACCATGCTTCCAATGCCTCATAACTATAATAATCAGGAATCATTAAAATCTCAAACACATTATCAAGATAGTTTGATTCATAAACACGATATTCATTTATTTCTGGAAAACTTTTAATTTGCTCCCGAAGATTTTTTGAAATAATATCATCAACTGCAGTTATACTCCAACGCGTAGGAACTAGACGACGACTTTTTTCAATACCAAACGCACCCACACTAAACGCTTTCTGAATCTTGGTAACTACAACACCATGACCATAAAGCTCCAAAACCGCATTAATTGATTTAAGATCAGTATCATAATAAGCTTTTTCAATATGACGCTCATACTTAGCATTACCAACACGCATATCCCTAATAGGCGCAGAAGGCCCAAACGGTTGCACATCATCATCCAAAAAAAGCGAACCACTAGGTTTCTTTGTCAAATTCAACTCCATATTCACACTATTATCCGCCAACGCTAATTCTCGCGTAGCATCCAAAATCTTTCCAGAAGCAAAAACATTAGCCACATTAACCCTATGCTTCCCACGCACAAGCATAGAACGAAACCCCACAATCTCATCAATTGACTTACCAAACCACTGCTCAGGCAAATCATAAATACTGGTATCCTCACTCACAGGCGGCACCAAAGGACCAGCATAAACATTTGGATAACCAACCCTACCTATAAACACACTTGGCGGCGACATCCCAGAAATATCTTGATTCGACATCAACGAAATACTCTTATTAAAATAATGCACCTTAACCATTATCGGACAACGCGTCTTACCACAAAGATTCCGCGCACCCTTACAAATAACACACATGCTATCCTGACTCACTCGCGCAACTATTTGACCATCATCTGTATTAGCATGCTTCAGAAGACCCTTTAACCAATCATCAGTTGGACGCACATCACGCGAAGAATTATCAGAAAAAGTCATCAACAATTATGACTAAAAAGATGTTGATATGCTTTCTGTAAATAAAACTACACACTAACCAACAACCATCTTGCATTAGACGTTAGGTGTTATTTAGTGTTTGGTGGCAGGCGTATGTTTTGTTGGTGGGTTGTTGTTGTGGTGTTTGTGTTTTTATGTGTGTTTTTTGGGTTATTGGGTAGTGTGTGTTTGATTTTTGAATTGGCAATTAATAACGCCAACTCGGCTGAGTCGAAACAAAAATGAACAAAATTTCTACACACTTTGCAAAGAGTTTCACCAGTAAGCTACTAACGGACAAAAACGAGACGATGTCATCATAACCCGACAAAACTGGAAAACAAAACAAGCCCATTAAGCAAACGAAAACTCTATTTTCTTGACGAAATGGGCATAAACATTGGCATGGTACCTCTCTATGATTGGGGTGAAAAATCTGAGCATATAGATGATATGTTTCTGATGTGCGTTTTAAGTGTGAATCGTTGATTGTTACGCTTAGTTTGGATAGTATTAATGTGCCTATGATGTATAAGAGTGTGTTGGGTGGTGTTTTGTTTGGTTTTTATGTTGTAAATGTGTTTGTACTTATGTTTAATGAGGGTGATGTGTTGGTTTTGGATAGTTTGTTTGTAAGTTGATGGGGTGTTTAAGTTGTTGTGGGGTAGGGTGTGTGGATTGTGTTTTTGTCTGTGTATTGTCTGTTTTGAATTTGATTGGGTTTGTTTGGTAGGGTGAAGGTTGTGGTTTGGGAGTTGTGGTCTAAAATTGATGTGGAGTTGCAAGTTGTATTGATAGAGGTTATTGGGTGGATTGTGTTTGATGTTGTTAAAGGTTATTTTAAACATTGTGGGTATGCATCAATTTAAAATCACATTGCTATAACGTTTATGATAGGGTTCGTAGTTTTCTTTTTACGATTTCTAAACGTGGTCAACAGTTGTTACCAGCTGTAAAAACACTATCTTCAAAACACCTATACCCTGCTTGGTAGTAACGTTTAAGTAAAATTACTGTGACCAATACCACAACAATTACTATGACACTTATTATACTAAGTACCGTCCAAATAGAATCTGTCCATTGATTTGTCGGTTGATTGAATATTTCACTATTATGTGTGATTGTTAGTGTTTGTGTTTTACTCCAATCACTTCTTTCACCAACAAAACGCCAACTCCCCCCAACTACGCCTGGAACGTAACCATCATTAGTCCACTCCCTATATCCATACGAAGCTCGTACCTGAAAATCAACTTTAGCACCATCTTGCCAATCATAAATATATGAATAATAGGGGATTGTTACTACTGTATACTGATCTTCCGACTGCCAAAAGTCGCCATTATTGTTTATGGACCATTGGTACCAGTTTTCTCCAAAGTGTCCTTTGATACGAATATTGTACATCAACCCGCAAGGGAAATTTTGGTTTTTGATTGTTACGTCTATGTCTATTTGTTCTACATGGTAACTTGGTCTGATTTCAGTTTTTCCTGTGTATGTATCAGTGGTTTGACTGGGTGCTACATTGTAGGAGCGGTCAACAAATTTTATTGTAAATTCTGGAGCAGCTGGTTTGCCTATGGTTGACTCGGCTTGCACTGTGCCAAGAATTGATGAAAATCCAATACTAAAAAGTGATACAATTAAAATTAAACTAGACTTTCTCATGGAAGCATTTACTGTTTTCATTGTTCTCCCAGCATCGTCCACGCCGAAGGTATAGACTTTTATATCATATAGAATGTTGAAACTATTTAATTAACTTTCCTTGATGTGTGGTTTCGGGACAAAATTATTAGTTTTCTTTGTTTAGTATCCTCTCATCATCAAACGTTAAAACAACCTCCCTCACACAAACTTCCGCACCATACTCCGCCAAAAAATTTTCAACCTTTTCCAAATCCACCTCACGCACAATAATAACACTACGAGCAAGCTTCACATGTGGAACATCCTCAAGCAAACCACGACGATGATGTCTATTTCCCATTATGATTAGTAGTATCTTGGTCGTAGAATTTTTGTATAAATCGATTATCAACAGGTAAAGCGTCTTTATCGGTGGATTTTTAGAGTTAATCGTATACTTAGGCAGAATAAGGGTGTGAAACGTCAGAAAGATTCTGCACAAGTTGAAGCTGAATTGGTTGTGTGTTTTGATAGGCTCTTAAAGCTACGTCTTATGTGTTTTGCGGATTGGTTGGTTGTGAGATTATTTTAAAATTTATGGTTAGTTATTGGGAGGGGCTGTTTTTTCATTATGATAAAGCGGTTGTTTCTAGGGCTAATATTGATTTGGAGCGGTTTATTTGTTGTTTGAAAGTGGCTTTTTGTAAGATTACTGGGTGCGTTTGGTTGTTATGGTTTTGTGGTTTGGTGTGGTGTTTTTGTGGTGTTGTTTGGTGGTTTTTTGGGTTTTGTTGTGGTGTTGGGGTGGTTTGGTGGTTGTTTGGTGTGGTGTTTTTTGTGAGTGTTTTGGTGTGGTTTGTTTGTTTTGGTGTTGGGTGGGTTTTTGGTGTTGGTTGGGGTTGTTGGGGTTGTGTTGATGTTTTAGTGGTTTAATGGGTAGAGTTGTTGTGTGTTTGTGGTTCAGTGTGTGTTTGAATGTTTGTTTTTGTGGTGGTGTTTTTTTTGTGTTTTTGTGTGTGTTTTTTGTGGTTTTGGGTTTGATGGTGTGTTTTGTGTTTAAGTGTGAATTTTTGTGTTGTTTGTTTTTTTAGTGGAAATTGTGTTTGAAAAACTAGTGGGTTATGGACATATGGAAAAAAATATGCACAAAAAAACCAAAAAAACACCACAAAACACATCCACAAACACACCAACACTACAAAAAACACAAACAACCAAACCAAACACAAAAACCACCCAAACAAC
>JGI24702J35022_10000463_pt1 | contig 24415 bp, 9 predicted proteins | sample TergutTh196P4_FD_35022 | JGI IMG/M metagenome (IMG submission 35022)
CACCTTGCTCGGAAGTCCTGACATCTCCGATTATACGGCTGATACTCATAAGAATATGTATAAAAACGAACCTCACATGGATAAATGTCTGATATTCGCCCATAATGCCGAATCGTTTGCATTTGAAGGACATGGTACTATTGACGGCAATGGATACCGCAATAATTTCTCTCAGGAACGTCCCATGATGATGCGTTTTCTTAACTGTCGAAACATTCATCTGACAAACCTAAATCTCGTCAATCCGGCATCATGGACTTCTGCCTGGCTTTACTGCGACGACATAACCGTGAGTGGAATCTGGATTCACAGCCGTGCAAATTACAATGGCGACGGATTAGATTTCGACGGTTGCACCAACGTGCGCGTCAGCAACAGTAGTTTTGATACCAGCGACGACAGCATTTGCCTGCAAACATCGCGTACCGACCAACCATGTCGGGATGTAACCATTTCAAATTGCATTTTTTGTAGCGAATGGGCGGGAATCCGAATCGGGTTGCTCTCGCGGGGCGATATTTGTTCTGTAACGGTTACTAACTGTACTTTCCGCAATATCAACGATTCGGGACTGAAAATTCAAATGAATGAGGGCGCGGAATTGAAAAACATGACATTTTCCAACCTTGTGATGGAAAACGTTCCGCGACCGGTTTTTATGACCTTTTGCTGGCAACGCGCCTGTGTAGATGCTCCAATGGAACTTGCACCGATGAAATATATGGGAAACTTTGTTTTTCAAAACATCATTGTCGATAATTCAAAAGGTGACAAGAATTCATGTTTTTTCTTTTCGGGAATGCCGGAAAAAAAGATTGAAAATATAAAAATATCAGATATTCAACTGTTCGTTTCCGGCGGAGGAACAGACGAGGATGCCGCCCGCGATTCTATTCCCGAATTTGATAGCCAAACGTTGGGTGATTGGTGGCCTGAATTTTACTTGCTTAAAGGTGCAATGCCTGCAAGCGGTTTATTTGCCAGACATATAAATGGATTGATAATCAAGAATTTTATCGTTAAAACACTAACAGAAGACAAGCGTGATAAAATAAAATTAGTTGATGTAGATAACATTTTGTCTGGAATTGAAGACGGAAAAGCCTATGAAAACGGCGTTTTCGCCGTAACAAAAAATGCAAACGCTGTGATAAACAATCTTGCCGAGAATTGGATGACACAAGAGGAGCTCAACCGTACACAGTATATTCCTGTAACCTACGAAAACACCGGCGACAGCTTGATTATCACAGCGGAAGAGCTTTGGTTGGGTAAAGATTCGTCCATTATGAACGATGATTTGGAGGAGACCATCATCTGTTCTTATATTGACGACGGAATCTTTTACAAGGAAAGTTATTTCACATCAAGAGAAGTAACGGATAATTTCGGTAAAGTTGGAGCAGGAGGTAAAGTAAGAATATATGCCATCTACGGCGCAACGGAAGGCGCGAAAAATCTTCCGGCTGTGCTGCATGTACACGGCGGAGGTCAGACTGTCAACAAAGAATGGGTGTCTTTTTGGGCAAAACGCGGTTATGCGGCGCTTACCATCGACTGGGGCGGTAAATGGGATAATAATCCGGGGAGGACGGAGTATGCAAAATATCCTGTTACCCTCGTTTATGCTAATCACCAATCTGCAAATCATAATTCCGATGAGGGCAGGGCAGAAACAAACTGCTGGTATGAATGGACTTATGCTTGCAGGCGCGCACTCACTTATTTAGGAACACAGAATCAAGTGAATACCAACCGTATGGGCGTTTTGGGAATTTCAATGGGAGGCACCCTTACCTGGATGATTTCCGCTTCCGATGTCAGAGTTAAAGCTGCGGCGCCCATTTACGGTGCAGGCTTTGATTATGACTATAGAAATTATAATCAGCCCGAAACAGGAACAGGTTCACAATATGATCCGTCGTTGTATAACCCCACAAACCCAGGCACAAAAAGATATTTAACCGCTATTACCTGCGAAGCGGTCGCCAAATACATCACAGCGCCTGTCCTATTTATAAACGCTACAAACGACCAGCACGGAAATATGGATTTCAGTACAAACACAATAAACGCATTGCCGGTAAATACGATCATGCGTCAAACCTACGCGCCAAACTTTGTGCATCATATTTCAACCATACAACAATATAATCTTCAGATGTGGATGGACGCATTTTTGAAAGACGAAGGTTATGTGTTCGCTAAAAATCCTAAGATCACAATCAAGAAGGCGCCCTCCGGCAAGCCGATAGCAGAGCTTACCGTTGACAATTCTAAAAAAATAAACGATGTTAAAGTTTATTACGCACTTGAAACTGAAAGCGCTTTTGACAGAAGCTGGACTGAGACAAAAGACATCATCGTATCCGGGAATATTTATAAAGCGGAAATAGATGTATTAAATCTCGACAAACATGTGTTTGTTTACGCATCCGTCACATACGAAGACGGATCACACCTTTCCACATCTCCGTTTTATGTAAAACCCAGTGTATTAGACTGTACAATAGCGAGCGCAAAACGTTCGACGATCATATATGATGAAGACGAAGGAATAGACGGATGGGCGACTCAGTCCATTGGCACCGATCCCATTATTCCTGTGCCAACAGCTTTAAAAACCGGCCCCAACGGAAAGGGTGTTATAGCGACAAACGGCAACTATGAACTTATGACTTTCCGGTTATTCGATCCGAGATTCGAAGCTCCCTCAAATGATTCGAAACTCAGGCTCACCTTTGAGGCATCCCAGAACAGCATAATTGGTATTTATATGCACAATACTACCTACGCCGCCGGAAACTACGGAAGTATCTATACAAAAAATATTAACATTTCTGACGGCATCGTGGAATTCGGTTTGCCGGAATTGGTTACCTATAAAGGAGGAAATAAGCCAACGTCATGGAATCAGGCGCCGGTTATACAACTTGAAAACAAAAACAATGCGGTTTTGAAAAAAATCGAATGGATATCTTCTAACTAATTTCTACTCAATTTTTTGCGTACCGGTTCATCATAAAATCGTAGTATTAAATAAGCAAACAACATATTAATCAAGACAAGCAGTGTGATTATCAAAAATAGTTTTATGCCTTGCGGGCTAAAATCATTATTCTTTGAAAAATAATAACTGCTAAATAAAGACACTGAGGCAAAGTGTATTATGTAAAGCGGGTAGGATAGCTTTCCTAAAAACAAACATACTTTACGGCCAGTTCCTTTTAGCGATGTCCCAGCTCCCAATGAAACAATAACCGGAAAACAGACGATAACAAATATACATTCCAAAATCCAGTCATTTTCCGAATGGGGAAATGATAAAACAAACAATAAGATTACCAATATCCATAGCCCCGTTTTATTATTTATTACCCATTTTAACCGGTACACTAACATACCGGCTATAAATGAAAAAACAACACGGGCGAAACCATCATCCCAATGAATTACACTCCACCCGTTAATGATCCAACCGGAACGTTGAGCGCAATATAAAAGCCATATTGCACTCAACATTCCGATGATCAATAAGATACTTTTTTTCTTGATTCTGCACAATACGCAGGCAAACACAATGTTAATGATATACTCCAAATACAATGACCAGAGCGGGGTATTGTAAGGAAACAATTCTCCCTCCCTGAATGGTAATTTAGTATAAGGAATGAGGAATAAAGAACATAATATCGCTATGCCCATTTGTAAATAATTCCCTGAACTTTTCACATAGGGATTAATCAAATAACTGGCTACTCCTAAGATAATGCCCATGATCACCATCGGATGTAAACGTATTAGTCGGTTGATCATAAACCTTTTAATGCCAACAGTCTTTATTCTTTCACTGTACGCGAAAGCTATAATGAACCCCGAAAGACAAAAGAAAAAATCAACGGAAAGATACCCGTGTCCTAATGGAATATCCTCATAATTAGGATAGTAAACCACTTCACAATAATGGAATATCAAAACAACTATAGCGGCAACGCCTCTCAGTCCTTCCAATGCTTCGTAATTTTTCTTCACAGGCAAACAATCTTATGCGAGTTATTCGTAAATCTCTATTTCGGCTAACTGGAAGAAATGACTGTTGTCAACGGCTCCAAGCCTTGTCGCCTCAACTTTTACAAAACGTGCAGTACTGGCTGTAAATGTACAGCTTACCAAGCCTGACGGCTTCGTTTGAGCGGTCTTGGAATATACCTGCGACCATGTTTTGGCATCATTAGAGACAAGTATTGTGAAGTCTTCGGGAAAACCTTTTCCCAAATTGTCGGAATCGGTTCGCGGATACAAATCCACTTTACTTATCGAATAAGATTTCAGCATGTCAATCATGATATACTCAGTTTTGTCGGCAGTATACGACGCCAGAGAAGACCATCCGTATGAACCCGGATCGTGATACCAACTCTTATCAAAACTGGAGCGTAAACCATCGTTAACAAATGTACGCGACCAGTCGGCTTTTCCTATACGCGACCAGTCCCGTACGCTTAGCGTATCAGTCAGCGGTTCATAGGAGGTGGATACCTCCACAGGCTTGTACAACGCATGGTTTACTTTAGGCACATTTCCGACTGTCAGTCTGATTGCCGTACATAAGTTGTTCCAACTACCGCGTATTGTGACAGTATAACCTTCGTTGTTTGAAGCCAATGCAGCGGTTTGATATTTATTGGCGCCGGTGATCACTTCGGCCTTTGTAAAAGCGACCCCGTTGGCGGGCGCGGGCAATGATATAGTCTTTTCCGACGGCGGATTCAGTACGAGGATATACTGATATTTATTATCGCGCGACTGAGTAGACACATATTCATAATCTTTCAGTTTTTTGCCCGAACGCACGATGAAAGCCTGACTGGGGTACGTTTTAAACAACGCTTCGTCAATGGGTTTCATGTAATCGTACACTTTTTTGAATGTCTCCAGTTTGTCGGATTCCCATTCGCCATCCACATAAGGTGAAAACGCCCACATGGTGGCAGGACCGCTGTTACACACCCCAATCTGCGCCACGCTATAGCAGAACAGGTCCTCCGCTGTATACTGGCACGGAAAGGATTGTGTTTTTGATTGAATAGCCAACCAATGATCGCCGACGACGATTGCCGTAGCTCTGTTATATGTTGGATAATCGTTAGTATTCCTGGCAGTCAAGGGTACTTTTACAGGTTCGGCCCATATAGAATCGATGGATTTGGGAGGATCGATCCATGCAGGCGTAAAGACTTCTTTTATACCATAATCAGTCAACTCATTTGCCCCGACCAACGATACTAAGGCGACGTTAGGCGCGTACTTTTTAATCGTGTTGCGCAGCCGGATTCTGTCGAGTACGATGCCGAAGGGCACATGGGGCTCCTGGTCTATGGACAGCACGCTATCGAAACCTATCGCAATCACTCTGGAACCGTATCTTGCTGCTATATCGGCATAACAGTCATTGATGAAGTCATTCCATCGCTGATTGTCTTGAAATTGTGAAGATTTACCCTTTGACCAGCCTAAATATTCGGAATTAACATAATCGTGTCCGTCTAACGGATGCGTGAATAAGGTCACTTGTATTCCTCGCTTGTTCAGTTCGTCGATCAATTCACCCAGCAGGTCGCGTGTTGCGGTATAATGACTTTCGCCCCTGTAGAAATCAACGCACGGGTTGGGATGTATGGTAGTGCCGAGCCCGTGAAAATCAGTGATGTTGACTACTTGGAAACCCATTGCAGTAATATCGTCTACTACTTTTTTTACGTTGAAATTATTGCAATAATCATCCATGTTGCCTCCATTTCTTCCGTTGGAATATTGACCGCCGGAGCCTAAATGAAAAAATACACCGTAACGGTCATCGGTATATGTCCCGTTACTATATCTATTCTTCGGGTCAGGCTTGGCGGGAACAAGAATGTTGACAGGATGGGTATAGACTTTGTTGTTCCGGTCGTCGTCTTTTGTTACTTCATAGATGACCTTTACGAACGAAAACACCTTCTTCTGTGTGATAGCGCCGGATTTTGAGATAACCGATTCGTCGTCGGACGAGAAAATCTTAGCGCTGTATCCGTCCGGCAAGTTGAGTTGCAAACTAAGCATAGTCTCATCATCTTTTGCGCGGTAATAAAGTGGCGCCTTGAAAGCCTCCGTCTGCGCAAAACTGTTTTCCTGGCAGTTCTCCAACGTCTCCTTACTAATACCAATATCCATATCCTGAGCCGGAGGTGTCAGAAATAACGCTGAAAGTATAAATATTATTCCTGTTTTTTGTAAATACCTGTTACTCATCGTTTGTAATAATTTATTGTAACTCGAATTTTAATTCTTTTTCCATTGAAACGCCGGAAGTACCGTCCATGTTCATATTAAATGTGATTTGGTAAGTACCGGTACGAACATCAAAACCCGTTTGCCAAAAATCATTCCCGTATCTGCTTTGGTCTAACTTGGTCCACTTATTTCCATCTTTTATCAGCATCACCGGATTGCGATAAGAAGACAACCCTTTTATGGTTATTGGAACATAACCGATACCGCCTTTTATTTTGAATTGCGCCTTGTCATGTTCCGTCTTTACAACGACCGGATAATTGTTTTCCGCTTCACCTACGGTCGTCCCCACTTTGATCTGATTACCTACGGCTTCCCTGTGAACCATCCGCCATTTCCCTGCATATTGATTGAGCGCTTTTTTAAATAATACGTTTGGCCCGTAATAGTCCTCCGTCCGAAGCGGTAAAACGACGAGTTCGACATCCGCCTCAATGAAATCGCCTGCAGAAAGAGAGGTTTGGCCTTCAGGAAGGGTAACATTGATTATTGAACTGGGATTTCCATGATTGCCTTCCGCCGTAACGTACTCCTGCCAATGAGGCGGAATGTTTGTTTGTCCTTTGATCTTAACATTCCAGTTCCTGATGATAAAACCCCTGTCGCCACCAACAAATTTGCCGGTCTGATCGGGACTTATCGGAGAACCTGACATGGATACCCATGGCGTTTTTCCGGTAAAAGCGGTTTTATTGCCGATAAAAGTTGACTGGTCGCCGTTTGCCGCTTTCCATTCTTTTTTTACTCCCGATTCGTTTCCCCAGGCGAACCGTTCGGATAATGCATAATGGTATGTACTTGCAGCCATCTGAAAGATAGCTAATTCATCAAATTCAATATCTTTGATTACATCCATCCTTATTTTAAATAAACCGCGCGTCATATCATCCGAACGATAGATAGAAGTGGTATATTTAATTTTAACGTCCCCATTCAGCATGTTCCCGGCGTATGATACTTGTGTAAGATTGGGGCAATATGATTCATAATGTGTCCTCATCTCGGTATGCCAGGCTCTTTTACCGTCTTTTTTGCGTAAGTTAATGAAATCGGCTCCGCCTACATTGCCGGTCCACCTCCATTTTTCCCCTTTAGGATCGACAACCAGCAATGGCCGGATGTCGAGCGCAGGCGCCGATGCCTGATCAAGATCAGGTTCATAACATATATTTTCACCCCATGAACCGATAGCCGACTGTTCCCAAAGTTGATTCTGACCCCAACCTACCAAACAGAGTTGCGCATGTGATACTGCAGGAACATTTCCCCAGAAAGCGCCTATACCCAAGTATTCAAACGTAATTTTTGTTTTTGCAGGAATTTTCAAAACTGTGATGCCGTGATACCACGGGCCTCTGTATAAGTGACTTCCAAAATTGTTAAAATCAACGCCATGCCAGTTTTTCGATAATTGTACAGGAATACCTGTCGGATATTCATTTTCATCACGAATGACAGCCGAAATACCGGTAATGCCATGAACGTTAGCATCTTTGGCGAAATTCAAACGGACAGTCGCCTCAGTCGGGTTGTTGTTTGTTATGGAAAACTTCACTTTTTCCAACCGGTGATTATCTTCCTCGATATTACCGGTGACATCATTCCTAAGACTGATTCGATGCCAACCCATATCCGGCTCGTATTTTACCTCCAAACGCTCCTCAACCGGCGCTGATTGCACGGCAGAAATTAGGACGGGATTTGACTCCTGCGCCGTAATTATCGCTAATTCTTTATCCAAATCCACTGCCGGATAAATTATCATTCCAACGCGAAGATTTTCGCCTGTCTGAAAATTTTCTTTAGATTGCAGTTTGGCTTCAACTGTATTGTTCAGTGAATTAAGGATAGAAGCGTCTTCCGATTTAAAGAAGATATATCCACTCCCATCTTGTGGATTCTTAAACGCTTTAATACCTTCTTTTACCATTATTTCACGGAAATAAGCAGGAAGTGTAAAACGAATAACAACTGATTTCGATCGCAGGTTAACCTGCGGGACAACCCGTAATAACAACGACAGCCGATCGCTTGAAGCAACAATCTCCAGACCGCTTTGATGCGGATCGCAACCGGTCAGTCCCGGTATCCAATTGATAAACCGGTGTTGAAGAAATCTTCCCGAATGAACCAATTGGCAATCTTCTGTACGAAGCGAAGACAGGTTACAAGGAAACAACTGGCCATACGTTTCAATCCCAAAAGAAAGACCGGGAGAGTCAAACTTTGTGAAAAGATCGTTAGTTGAAAGCTGAAAATTCTCCATGTAACTTTTATCCTCTTCTTTAATCAGCATCTTTTCAAAATTCAGCTTCTCATAATCAAAGATAAAAGCATAACGATTGGTTTTAACTGCAAACTTCAAAGGATCATTTTCCTTTATTGAATGAACCCACCACATATAGGTGAACTCATGGTTGGACTTTTGAATCAAATCCTGTCCGTAAGCCTGAAAAAATGTACAACAGAAAAGAAACAATACCCATGTAATAATATTTCGTCTCATCTTTTTATCATTAATTAATATCCGGGGTTTTCAACAAGGTTGGGATTAGCGCCCGTTCTTCTTAAGGTTATTGGGAAATAATAATTGTGAGATGCAAACTGAGGATCGATGTTTCCGCCATCTATTCTTTCCAATACTATGAATTGTAATTTACGGGTATCATAATCCAAAATATACCGCAATCCCGAGTTCGGACGGGTAAGGTATATTTCCGCAATTCTCCATCTGCGTAAATCCCAATAACGATGGCCTTCAAAAGCAAGTTCAATTCTTCTTTCATGGCGAATTAAATCTCGACTGATCGTTGTTAATGCAGCGAGACCCGCCCTGTTTCGGATTTGATTAACTGCATCCAAAGCTTCCGTTTCTTTTCCAAGCTCGAATGCTGCTTCTGCCAGGTTTAACAGTATTTCGCCATACCGGAAGATTACATAATCTTCACCATCCTTACCCCACATATCTGAAATAGGACGGCTCTCATCCAAATATTTCATCACGCCAAATCCGGTGGTAAAATCGGCTCCTATTCGTTGCTCCCCCCATGCAGGGATGCCATTATAACCTAATCCGTCGCCATCAATAATTTCACCATCAACGATTAACCCTTTATGGAAATCAACCGTACTTCCTCTCCAGGGCGTGTCGTGCATCCAAATAGACGCATAAAAACGAGGGTCTTTTCCTCCGAAAATATCATCAACCTCCCATAATCCTTCTTGAATGGCTTCTCTGTCCAATGCTCCGCTTCTACCATCCACATATTCGAATGCTTCGGCCATTTCGAGATAGGGAGCATTGGCATTTCCTAAATTCCAGGCCTGAGGTTTAGGAGTTTGCACAAAATCATTTGTCCATCCGTTTCCTCCCGACATGCCGTCCGACCATGTATATTGCTTTGCTAAAATAACTTCTACATTCCGCTTTGTCAGAAAAACATTCTTAAAATTAACAACCTTGTCGGCATCCTGATCGTAAAGTCGATGTTTGCCGCTTGAAATAATCGCTTGGGCTGCATCATAAGCTTTTTGGTAATAACTGCCGGCTTCATTAGAAGGTATTCCGAGTAAGCCATTCAGTTGTACCGAGCCAAATTGGGCAATAGCGGCCGCATAAAGCGCCGCCCTGCATTTCAACGCCATAGCGCTTTCTTTGGTCGGCCTGCCGAAATCCTTTGTTTCGTTCAAATCGTCTGCAATGGCGTCCATTTCGGAAATAATGAAATCATATAACTCTTTTTCGGAATTTCTTGCAGGAAAAAGGGTTTCTTCGGGATCATTCAACTGTTGCATTTTGGTTATTAAAGGAACGCCGCCGTAGCGTTTTACCATTGCAAAATAATTGAACGCTCTTAAAAAACGAGCTTCGCCTACCCTCAATCTCCCAAAAGAAGGGTCTAATGACGATGCAGTTGGAACCCGTTCGATCAATTCGTTCAAATTTCTGATGGTTTTGTAGGGTATTTCCCAATACTCGGAAAGACCTCCCGATATACTGATCCCATTCCTTTTATAACCATCGGGAGACGGTGGTAGCCAACCTGACTTACAATCATCGGAAACAGAATTCGTAACCAAATGACCGCCGCCCTTGTCGCTGGTATATAAGTCGGCTTCCATATTTCCTGTGAGCGTAACAGGTGACGTGCCCCAGCCGCTGATACAGGTCGTAGCATCTTGCGTAAGTACAGGGGTAAACACATATTGCTGCGTCAGGTATGCATCAATCAATACCTGGTCATTCCAAACAAAGGCGTCGGAAATCATGTCCAAAGGTTTTTTATCCAAAACATCCTCGCATGAAGTAAAAAATACAACCGCCGCCAAAAATATAATATTAATAATTCGTTTCATCGTTTTATATATAAAAATTAAAAAGAAAGATTTAGACCAATGCTATAAGTCCGTTGTTGCGGATAATAACGCATGATATTAGGCGCTTCGGGATCTACGCCATATTTACTTAAACTGCTTATGGTAAATAGATTTGTACCTGCAAGGTATATCCTCAATTTAGTTAGTCCTATTTTTGAAAGAATCCGTTCCGGCAATTCATATCCCAATGATGCGGTTTTTAAACGGATATAAGAAGTCGGCTTGTAATAATAATCGGATGTCCAACCGTTTGATCCGGCGCCGCCTAATCGTGGCACCAACGAATTAGGATCGTTGTTGGCTTCTGTCCACCGCAACTTATACTTCATATCCGACTCATAAACATTTAAATTGACTGAAGTATTGTAGCCGAAAGCGCCTTGGAACAAAGCGGTTAAATCAAAATTTTTGTATTTCGCCATCACATTCGCCCCGTACATCCAATGCGGCATGCTGCCGGAGCCTATAAGTTCCTGATCCTTCCAATCCAACGAGCCATCACCATTCAAATCCAAGTACCTGACATCTCCGGGACGGAGGGCCGAATTATCGCCCAATGCAGTATAGTTATATGTTAGTGAATTGATTTCTTCTTGGTTAGTGAAAAGTTTATCGTATCTGTATCCATAAACGACATCAGTCCATTTTCCCGTTCTTTGATCGATTCGCTTTTGATCGGGATCGGTATACTCCGGTTCTTCATAATAGTCCCATTTTGCACGCGACCATGAGATATTTCCGGAAATATCAAAGATTAAATCACCCGTTTTTTGAATCGTACCCAATGATAATTCAAAGCCTCTGTCGTTGATGCTGTTCAAATTTTCCAGAGGAAGGGTTGCACCGAAAGTAGAAGGTAACGAAGTAATCCTGCTGGCTGGAATCCCGTCGCGTTTTCTGTAAAATACTTCGCCGGTGCCATAGATTTTCCGGTTGTTCAATGAAAAATCAATGCCTGCATTATAAATGGTCATTTTTTCCCATGTCAAAATCGGATTGGCCAATCCGGTGGAATACATTGCTTTTTCCGGCGTATTTTCAAAAATATAAGTGTCATATTGCGAAAGCGTATATCCGGCCAGATATTGGAAATTACCAACGGCATCATTCCCCGACTTACCATATCCGGCTCTAATCTTTAATTGATCCAATCCTGAAATATTTTCCATAAAACCTTCCTGCGACATCACCCATCCTACTGATATGCTGGGGAAATAACCCCAACGTTCATCGGAAGCAAATTTCGCGGAGGCATCCGCACGGAATATGGTTTCGAGCAAATACTTGTCTTTATACCCATAATTCAATCTGCCGACATAACTGACACGTCCCATTTCATTAGCCGAACCGTTGTTGGACATGCCAACCGTACTACCTGCATATAGTTGTTCGATGGAAGGCGTCAAAAAATCACTTCGTTGGGCTGAAAAATTATGTTCGTAAAAATTCATGCTTTCGTAAAGGAGTAATGCCGAAACACGATGATCGTCATTGAATACATTCTCATAGTTAATCGAGAACTGCTGCGTCAATAGATTCCCGCGTCTGACCTGTTCGCTCAACCAGGCTTTGGAATTAAAGATAGCGGCTTCCGTATATTCGGCGGTAGTGGTATTATAGGTGTAAAATGTCAGCGGACTGATGAAGTCTTTTGAATAATATTCGTCATCTCTGTAATTTACATAAGCCTTCGCTTTTAACCCTTTAACATAATTGCCAAAATCGTATTCCAAAGATATACCGCCGCGTATGTTTCTGTTTTTTCGATTCAAATATCCGGCCAGATCATAATTCGACATGGCATAAGCGCTTCCAATATCCAGCCCGCCCCAGGAGAGTTTTGTCGGATCAGGCAATGTTGTCGGATACCAAGGCCTTGTGCCATAAAGGTCTTGCCAGAAGGCGCCGCCCTCTCCCATTCCTCTACGGGAAAATAAGTGATTATCATAAATAAGAGAAAAATCGATGCTCAGTGTCCAGTTTTTAGTAACTTTTGCATCAATATTCGATTGAATATTATAACGTTGATACGATCCTCCCTTTTCTCTTATCATAGTTTCCTGATCGGTGTATCCCAAAAAACCATAATATTTTATCCGATCACTTCCGCCTCGAATAGATAAATTGTGGTTTTGCAAAGGAGCAAACGGACGCATGACAAAACCAAACCAGTCTGCATTAACGTATGCAGGATCATTTCCCGCAAAAAATTTATTTACATCCTCTTGCGACCAGGGCACACCGTCTTCAGGTCTTCCGGATTGCAGATAAGTCTCCCGTTCCATTTCGGCGCGCTGACCGGAACTGGCCGGTTTAATCATGCTAATCACCCCCTGAAATGTATACGAGCTGTTCACGGAAATTGTAGGTTTCTGGTCAAGACCTCGTTTTGTCGTTACTAAAATAACGCCATGTCCGGCACGTGCGCCATATATTGATGCGGCGCCATCTTTCAAAATGGAAACAGATTCAATTTGAGATGCGTCTAAGTTTGTGAAACTTGTTTCCACACCGTCAACAATCACTAATGGAGAGCCAAAACCCCGTATTCTCAATTGCGCTGCATCCGATCCCGGCTGACCGCCGGTGTATTTTGCTATTAATCCCGGTAACAGGCCTGCAAGTGCATTGCTTACATTTGCAACAGGTGCAATGATTAACTGTTCGGATTTAACAGCGGAAACCGAACCTGTCAAAATCCCTTTTCTTTGGGTGCCATAACCCACAACCACTACTTCTTCGATTAGGCGGGTATTTTCACTCATGCTAACATTGATTGTTCGCCGGTTACCTGCTAATTGTTCCTGGGTGGCAAATCCAATATAGGAAAACACCAGAATCTCATTACCATCCTGTACATTTAATGAGTATGCGCCGTTGGCGTCTGTTGATGTCCCACGTGAAGTCCCTTTAATCATCACGCTTACGCCGGGTAGCGGTTCTCCGGAGTTATCGGTTACCGTACCGGTAATGGTTACTTGTTGATGAATTTCTTCATCTATCAACGCATACGAATTTCCTGCAAACATGATCATGCTGCAGAAAAAGAACAAAAACGTCCTGATTCGTATCTTTTTAAATAATTGCTTGCGTCGTGACATTTTTTTGTCTGCATGCCCCGACAATTCATAATTTGTCATAGTTTTTTTTGTATTATTAAAATGTAAAAAAATTAATATTTCAAAAATTTCAAATTGTATTTTTCATGCGTCCGGTTTATTGACGCTTTTTATTTTACTTGGTTTTCTTCATAGGCACATAAAGTTTTAAAAGGTTTAGTTTATTTCCAATTCTTCACGTAGAGGATAAGCCGAGAAAGGCGCATGCGGTTCTCTCTGATACCAAAATACAGTAGAGGATATATCGGATGCCTGCGGCAGATAACGTCCGCCGTACCTCCATCCCAAATCCTGCACGGTCACACGCAAATCATTTTCGAAACGAATAGGATCCGTTATATGCCAACGATACATCCCGAAACGTTGCTGGGATTTTTTATACCCGTCAGGGCGTATGATCTGATGAAGACCGGAATATGGGGTTGAGAATGCCACATACTGTTCATTATGTGAAAAATCATGCGAGCCGCAAATATAATCTTCCGTCCCCGTACCGCAAATTGTAGGAAATTTGGTATCGCCATCCATATAAAACTTAATCTCGCCTTCTCCCCACCATCCGTTACTGTTGACACCCCATGCCAGATAGGCTCCGACAAATTGACCTTTGCCTTTAATGCCATCGACTAACGTATGAACCGAATTATCAGTAAAACGGCTACGACGAAACTGGGCATGGAAATAAGCAGCATTATCGGAAACTTCCGTCAAGGTATAATCAATCTGGTAAAATATAGCTTGTGTTTCTGTTTCTTCCAGATTTTCAAGTGTAATACGGCATTTCTTACGGAAAGGCATTGTCCAGTAACAATTAAATGCACGTCCGGGATTCACACATACTGCTAAAGATGACAACTGCGCATACTCATTCCATCCCATACAGAAAAAGTCCCCGAAAGGCGCCTCTACGGAAGGTTCTTTCTCGTCATCCCAATAAATACGGAGTGTAATAAAGCGCCAGTTCGTACTCATGGATGTAATCCATATATGCTGTATAGCGCCGGGCCCATCCATTTCTGCAATCGTAAAAGTCTCTCCCGGAGCGATACGGATATGTGAATTCACTTTCCATCCCTGTCCCAAATCACGCGAAGCCCAGCCGGCATTCGCCACGTTTGGTTGTCCCATATCTTTGGGATCGGCCATGCCTCCTTTCCCTTTTTCTCCGGTGAAATTTTCCGGGCTGATCGAACGCGTTTTTGCATCCGAAAGAAGGTATAAATTACTTATGTTATTATCTAACCCGTTAAATGTTTGCGCGATGATACATAAAGGCGTCATCAAAAATATGATAAAAAGATTTTTTTTCATTTGTATATATGTATTTATTTTTCAAGTGTTAAAGAATAAGGACGCGAATCTTTAGCCGTTCCCCATTTTGATCCGGCAGAAGGACTCATTTCCAGGATAAGTTCCCCACCATTTTTCATTTCCGAAAACGGAAGATAGGTATTATTCCATTTACGACCGTTTAAGGTTGCATTATTAACATACCTGTTTTTTTCGGAGACGCCTTTAGACCGTATTATAAAATCTCCGCCTTTCAAATGAAGAACGGAAGACTCAAAAACAGGACTCCCTATAACAAATTGACCGGTCACATGTGTGACCGGATAAAACCCGAGTGAACTCAATACATACCATGCCGACATCTGACCTGCGTCATCATTCCCGCTTAATCCCCATGTATCGTTCGCGTAAAACCGTGATAGACACAAACGTATCTTATCTGCTGATTTAGAAGGTTTTCCCACAAAGTTATAAAGATAGACATAATGGTGGTCCGGTTCATTTGCATGCCAGTACTGTCCAATATATTCCTTATTGACCTCACCGGAAAAACAATCGTCCAATTTTTTTTCAAAAGCGCTATCTCCTCCCAATTTATTAATCAGGTCCTGAATATCTTGCATCTGATGAAACAGGTATTGCCAGGCATTTCCTTCCGTATAATCTCCATAGTCATAATGTCCGTTAATATGGGAGAAAGTAGGATCAAAAGGTTCGTGCACCCATGTGCCGTTTGGATGTTTTCCCCTGAAAAAACCGCTCTCTTTATCCCAAAGGTTATTACAATAATAAGTCCTTCGCTTATAGTCCTTTGCTTCATCATGTTTATTCAAAACGCTTGCAAAACGATATAATCCGAAATCGCAATAGGCATGTTGAAGTGTCCGGGTAGTTCCGTTCCATACATTATTAATATTACCATCGATCCAACCCCGTGACAGATATTGATCTACATTTTCATAACCGCTTATCCCATTTGAATTGTTTGAATCGTGAAATAATGCTTTCCAAGCCAACCCGGTATCAAAATCGGTAATGCCCAGCATATAAGAATCAGGAATGATGATACACGCCCAGGAACCCGGCATGCAGCTTGTTTCCCTGTATGCAAGCTTCCATTTGGGCGTCCAACCGAATTGAATGTAATCGTCAAGCATCGTTTTAATGATATCTAATGCGACATCCGGTCGGATCAGGTTTAATAATGGATGTTCCGCACGGAAAGTATCCCAGGTTGACAAAACAGAATAATGAATATGATCGGTTGCCGTTTGTATATTGTTATCCATACCCCTGTATTGGCCGTCAAAATCACTTGTTGTCTGGGGATGAAAAAGCGTACGATACAATGTGGAATAGAATATAGCCCGCTGTTCAGGCGTCCCACCGGTTATTTCGATGCGACTTAATTCCCTATTCCATTCCTCATAAGCGTTTTGTCGTATCACATCAAAATCCCAATCCGGAATTTCCGCCTCCATATTCTTTTTTGCCTGTTCGACGCTTACATAGGATATAGCAACCTTAACAAATATTTCTTCTCCTTCAGTTGTGGAAAACGAAAGGTAGGCGCCCTTGGATTCATCCGAATATTGAAAATCCTTGCTGAACTTCATATAAAAATATGTAGTATTCTTTGCCCATTCTTCCGAAGTGACATAACCTGAAATTTCCTTAGTATTAATCAATTCCGTATCTCCATAAATAGGTTTGACACCCGTTCCGATCGTGCAATCTACCAGAATACGCGCATCAGAAGATGCCGGAAAAGTATAACGATGAATCGCCGTGCGTAATGTAGCCGTCATTTCGGCTTTTATACCGTACGCATCTAATTCCATTTTCACATATCCGGGGCACGCCGCTGTCTTCTCCGGAGTAAAAGTAGACATGGCGCCAAAAACCGCTTGACCGGTGGTGGGAAATATCGTTATAACTCCATAACCCGGACAACCCGGTCCTTGGAGATGGGTATGATTAAAACCCAAAACATAATTACGGCCATAAGATAAACCGCAAGGGGCTTTCAGGTTATTAACCGGACCTGGTGAAATCATCCCGAAAGGACGTGCTGCTGTAAGCGGACATTGCGCCGGACTGTTTGTACCAAACAACATATTTACTTCGTCTGCCGGTTTCACGGGGTTATTACCCATACCCCAGAGATTCAGCGTCATAATTAGAAAAAGAAATAGTAGCCGGTTTCTGTTCATTTTCATACTCATTTGAAGATATCAAAAATCCACTGGTGTAACTTTTAAAGCGGTAAGGCTGGCATTCTCCCGTTCTCCTTCTATTAACCTGACTGTAATCGTGTGTTTCCCCGGTTTATCAAATTTTACCCAACCAAACGGATATGTAGTATAGATATGCGATGAATTCTGTTGGTTTTGTATCGTATGACCTTCATCCGTTGTTATACTCCACACCAAACGACCCTGACCGGAATAGGTTAAATCAACATGATAGTCGCCAATCTCTTTTACGTCAAATTCCCAAGTTACGGAAGAGTTTTGCTTCCAGTCGCTTACATGATGTGCATGTTTCCATTCACCAAACTTTTCCATCCAGCTTTTATATCTAACCGTACAATTTTCGGTTTTGGTAAAAAATACCGGGATTTGAGTTCCGATTTCAGGATCGACCGCTATTGCACGATCAACCGCCGGACTACTTTTCAATTTAACTTCCAAAACGGAGATAAGATTATCGGGAACCTTGTCAGGCGTCTTGATGCAAGTCCACTCGCCTTCTTTTGTAAATGACAATTTTTGTTTTTTGGATGTTCCGGCAACAGTTACTTCCTGAATCGGGCTTTGTAATCCGGGTAACCATAACTTTCCTGTTTTCGGCCATTCAAAAACAGTCAGGTACATCGTATTATCCTTTACAACAACATCTCCCCAGGGCAACGCATGATGCCACGGAGAAGCATCTGTACCGTAAACAACCTGCGGATACCTGGCGACCCATTTTCCTGCGGAGAGTAAACTTTGTTTTGCCCGTTCCGGTACGCGCCCAAGTCCGTCAGGTCCGATATTCATCATCAATGTTCCGCCTCGTGCAACCGTCGATAACAATACGGTAAGTATCTGTTTCGGCGTTTTCCAGTTTTCATCGTACCAGGCAAATCCCCACGAATCGTTTGTAACATCTATCCCTTCCCATAAACCTTCTATATTTTCGAGNGGCACCTCCATATCTCCCAGCGTCTGGTAATCTCCCAGATTGTANCCGACACGACCGGCAACTAACGTATTCGGCTGGTTACGATGTACCACCTCTACCAACTGTTTGGCGTATTTTTCGGGCATTCCTCCCGGAGTATCAAACCAAATAAGCTCTATTTCCCCATAATTACGGGTGATTTCTTCCACTTGAGGCAGACATTTTTCTACAAAATAATCATCAAAAGTTTTNGGATTTCCTTCTTTATCCACTTTTGGTCCACCGCTTCCACCCGGATATGTCCAGTCCTGATTGTGAGAATAATAAAACCCGAAACCCAATCCCTCCTGTTTGCAGGCATCCGCCAATTCTTTCATCGGATCGCGTTTGAACGGAGTGGCGTCTACAATATTAAACGGGTTGCATTGTGAATGATACATGGCAAAACCATCATGATGTTTGCTGGTGATGATGATATATTTCATACCTGCGTCTTTGGCCAATTGTACAATCTCTTTTGCATTAAATTGTACAGGATTAAATCCTTTAGCAACGGCCTTGTACTCATCCACAGGTATGTTGGCCAAATTTTGGTTCATGATCCATTCTCCTATGCCATAATAAGTTTTACCTTCCCACTTGTTGGCAATCTGCGAATACAATCCCCAATGGATAAACATGGCATAATTTCCCCAATCAAAAAAACGGCCTCGTTTTTCTTTTACATCTTTGGCTGACTGCTCGCTCCACATTTGGTTCATTTCCTGAGCAGAAACTCTTTGAAACAATACTAACAGTATGAATAACACTACTGTTTTTTGAATAAAACACTTATTTTCCATGATCTACAATTTTATTAATGATTTATGAATTATCTTATTTTTCGACAATGATTGCGTTACCTTGGGTAAGAACAGTCATTTTAACTGTCGCAAGCGAATTGTTGGCGCTGCTTAACAAAACAGTATTTGAACCTGCCGCCGCACTAAACGTACCTCCGTTTACGCTTACGGAAGCGGTCGTGACCTTATTCCAGTTACAGTCGTAAACCGATGCCATATTTTCTCCCGCATTATATTCTATATAAACCGATGAAACATCGTTTAATGTTATGTTATTATTTACTGTCAGCGTCACGTCTCCAATTTTAACGCTGGGGTTATTGACCGTTCCGTTTCCCGGCATAAACCTGAGGACGAACGAAGGCGTCTGCATCGCGTAATGATTGGTAAGTGTCAAGGGTTGTTCCATTTTTATTTCCACAGCAGGGGGATGAACGCCGTCTTCCTGATAGAAGGTAAACATCTGATCAGCTGCATCCGCTGCCGAAGTCATCATACGAGTGGGCGTGAGCGTATATTGTGTCGCTGATTCGTAAGGAATCCACGTGGTAATGCCTCTTCTTGAAGAATTTCCTGTTTTGATCTGTGCACATTGTGCGTCTGTCAGTTTTTTGGATATCTGCTTCCAAAGGGGGCATAATTTTAATAATTCCGCTGTCTTTCCGTGCGTTTCAAATTCTTTGATGGTGATGCCGAACATCGGGTCAGGGCGCATGACCGAAAATTCAGACCCTTTCAACGCCGCCGCCAATCCAAGATTATAATTGGCAACAAGGGGCCATGTAGCAGATGTATACGAACCTTGCCTTGTCGTCGAGGCTCTTTCAAGGTTGAAATTGACCCTGTATACGCCTGTGAAACTCATCCATGCCGTATGCAGCGCCTTGCCACGGTTTAGCTGGTATTCGATGTAGCCCGACTTAGGGATACTACCGCTCGATGTAAAAGCGATGACAGGAAGGTCCAGGTTTTGGTAAACCAGCGTAGCAAATTTTTCGCAGCCCCACTGTCCGTTTGCCTCCACGTTTTCATATCCATCATACATAGTACAATAAATCTTACAGTCATTGAGAACGTTCGCCCAATTGATGGCGATTGTATCAAACAGAGGTGACATGGTACCGGGAGCATATGCCTGATCCCATGGTAAAATGATAAGGTTTATCTGCGCACCTGCTGCATGTCCGCCTTTGACTGTCCCCTGAAAACCACGGTCATATACCGTTAGTTTCCATGTGCCGTCGGACATTTTTTCATAATTGCTTATTTTCATTACTTCATTGTCGACCTGAAGGTAATTGTAAAATAAGAATCGTTGGAGTCCCAAAAAGACATCCCGAAAAGGCTCGGTGTTTTTACCTACCGCTTTTTTGGTTATAGTACCGTCGGGTATTTCATACCAATCCTTAGCAGGTTTGAAGTATATTGTATTGGTGTTGCCGTCAATCATGTCTCTTGCCGTTCCGTCAGCCCATGTAGCAAGCTGCCCGGCAGGGATATTGCTCCCCCCGTATTTGGGGTCTTGAAACCCTATTGTTGCGGTGAGGTAATGCAACATCGTCTTCTGGCCACGGGAATTTTGCAAATCCGAATACCGCTTAAGCGCTGCCTGATCACCGAAAACGCCTGCGACCTGATGGTTTTCATAAATCGTCTGCCAGAAACCTAATTGCCAAATATCTGTGAATAAATAAACATATTTAACATCAGCCATATCTAAATATGTCTGAAAAGCGCCCGATGTCAGCTCGGTCAAATTCTGCGGATGTATGTACATCATACTCTGGTCGGCAAAAACCTCACACCACTCGTCCATCCACTGCTTTGCGCGCTCGTAACTCCAATTGGGAATTTTTGGATGAGGAACCTTTTCATTCCCCCAGATGCGCAGGATACAGTCGTCCTGCATATTTTCCGAATCGTAATAATAAACCGCAAAACCACCCATCGAATTAGTCGGATGTAAATCCCAGAACCGTGTAAACGTCGCAGTCGTGCGCGTCGCCTCGCACGCATAATCAAATGCAAAAAGCGTTACGTCTGAACCCGCGTCGAGTTTATACCCGACCGTTGCCCCGGGCGGTAAATCCCCTTTAAAACTGACGTTCGTAAACGCAATGTAATGCGACGTGGCATTAATTTTTACAGTCAGTTGATATTTGTCATCCTTCGAAGCGAATACCGTATACTCACCTGATTTGGAAACTTTTGATAACGGAATATCGTCCTGACCTTTATGTTGGATATAATACCCTCCGCCGCTTTCTTTGAGCAATTCCGTTCCGTCCTTTAATTTAAACGAAAAGGGAAGACCATTTGTATTCGTCGCATATGTAAAATAATCGGTTTTATATTCAATGACATCCGTCTTGGCGGCAGACGGTGTTATTGGAGCGGAAGATAATGTGATGCCTGATACCGGGGTTATTTTAATAGCTGCCAAACTTGTATTTTTCCGATCGCCTTCCGGAATACTTACAGAAACTGTTTGTTTTCCGGCTTTTTCAAATTTGAGCCATCCAATGGGCTGTGTGTTATATATAGCGCTTGAATTTTGACGATTCTGTATCATGGCGCCTTCACCTGTTTCTACCCGCCATACTTTTGGCCCATTGCCTGCAAAAGTTAATTCTACAAGATACCTACCCGGTGTTTTGATTTCAAGTTCCCAACTGACGCTACTTTCCTGTTTCCAGTCATCTACCTGATAAATGTGTTTCCACTCGCCGTATTTTTCCATCCAGCTTTTGTAATTCACACTACAGGCGTTTGTGCGGGCAAATTTTGATGATATGTCGACACCAAATTCCGGATCAACCGCCATGACGGTATTTACTTCGGGTGATGCTTTCAGGGTGACTTCAATCACTGATACCATCGGATCTGGCGCCTGATATGGAACATGAATTACCGTCCATGAACCTTCTTTTGTATGGTTTAACTTATCGCCTTTTTTTTCATTCAAAAGTTTGATGGAGGTTATTTCCGTTTTTAATCCGGGCAGGTATAGTTTTCCTGTTGTCGGCCATTGATATACAGCAAGATAAAGTTTTCCGTCATTCACTACTACATCGCCCCAAGGCAACGCATGTTTCCAGGGTGAAGCGTCTGCAGAATAAATGACCTGCGGATATTTGGCGATCCATTTCCCTGCCGCCCTTAATGATTCATGAACCGGTTCGGGAATCCTTCCAAGACCGTCAGGGCCGACATTCAACATATAAGTACCGCCGCGGGCAATCGTGGAAATAAGATAGTTGAGTAATTGTTTCGGGCTCTTCCAATTTTCATCATACCAGGCATACCCCCACGAATCATTCGTTACGTCAACACTTTCCCACAACCCGTCAATATTTTCAAGAGGAACCAGCATATCGCCCAACGTCTGATAATCACCTAAATCAAAACCGACACGTCCTGATACTAATGTGTGCGGTTGGTTACGGTGAACTACCTCCACCAATTGTTTGGCATACTTTTCGGGCATTCCCTCGGGAGCGTCAAACCAAATCAGTTCCAGTTCACCGTAATTACGGGTAATTTCTTCCACCTGAGGCAAGCATTTTTCGATAAAATAATTGTCAAATGTTTTTGAGGTGCCTTCCTTATCTACTTTTGGCCCTCCTGTTCCTCCCGGATATGTCCAGTCCAGATTATGAGAATAATAAAACCCAAATCCCAATCCCTCCTGTTTACAGGCTTCCGCCAACTCTTTCATCGGGTCGCGTTTGAACGGAGTGGCGTCTACAATATTGAATTTATTGCAAGTCGAGTGATACATGGCAAAACCGTCAATGTGTTTACTTGTGATGACGATATACTTCATTCCTGCATCTTTGGCCAATTGTACAATCTCTTTTGCATTGAATTGTGTAGGATTAAATCCTTTAGCAATCGCCATATATTCATCCACAGGAATGTTGGCCATATTAGGACCCATAATATGTTCTCCTATGCCATAAAACGTTTTATCTTCCCATTTATTAGCTATCTGAGAATACAATCCCCAATGGATGAACATAGCGTAATTACCCCACTCAAAAAAACGCCCGCGTTTATCCTTGCTTGTATTCAATTCCTGAGCGGGAAGTGTTTGAAACAACGCTAACAGCATTAATAATGCCAATACTTTTTTATTTCTCATTGTCTTATTTATTTTATAATTTTAATAATCTTTTTTATGCGCAGCTTTTCAATAATCATTGTTCTACATCAATAAACTTGATTTTCTCACGCTTGTCTTCTGTCTGGGTTTTAACGAGAAAATTATTGACTGTCAGCCCTTTTACGTGTCTGGCAAACAAGCCGCTTGCGGGCATAGCGCCTTCTAACAGGAAAAATTCAGGCCACCCAGGAAACTCATCGCGGAGCGTTTGGCTGTCAAATTCGGGAATGGAATCACGGGCGGCGTCCTCAGCTGTTCCTCCGCCGGAAACGAACATTAAAATATCTGAAATCGATATGTTTTCTATCTTTTTGTTTGGCATTCCCGAAAAGAAAAAGCAAGAATTTTTATCGCCTTTTGAATTATCGACAATGATATTTTGAAAAATAAAGTTCCCCATATATTTCATCGGCGCCACTTCTATTGGTGCATCTACGCAAGTGCGTATCCGACAGAAGGTCATAAAAACCGGTCGTGGCACGTTTTCCATCACAAGGTTGGAAAAAGTCATATTTTTCAATTCCGCACCTTCATTCATTTGAATTTTCAGTCCCGAATCTTTGATATTGCGGAAAGTACAGTTAGTAACCGTCACCGAACAAATATCTCCGCGCGAAAGCAACCCGATTCTGATTCCCGCCCATTCGCTGCAAAAAATACAGTTTGAGATGGTAACGTCACGACATGGTTGGTCGGTACGTGATGTTTGCAGGCAAATGCTGTCGTCGCTGGTATCAAAACTACTGTTGCTGACGCGCACGTTGGTGCAACCATCGAAATCTAATCCGTCGCCATTGAAATTAACGCGGCTGTGAATCCGGATTCCACTTACGGTGATGTCGTCGCAGTAAAGCCAGGCCGAAGTCCATGAAGCCGGATTGACGAGATTTAGGTTAGTCAGATGAATGTTTCGGCAGTTGAGAAAACGCATCATCATGGGGCGTTGCTGAGAGAAATTATCGCGGTATCCATTGCCGTCAATTGTACCATGTCCTTCAAATGCAAACGATTCGGCGTTACGGGCGAATATCAGACATTTATCCATGTGAGGTTCGTTTTTATACATATTCTTATGAGTATCAGCCGTATAATCGGAGATGTCAGGACTTCCGAGCAAGGTG
>JGI24702J35022_10000465_pt1 | contig 24392 bp, 22 predicted proteins | sample TergutTh196P4_FD_35022 | JGI IMG/M metagenome (IMG submission 35022)
GTTTCCTGGTTCGCTGAATGACATTTTTCTTCCGACTGTGCCTGTGGACCATGTTTTGCCTGTGTAGTTTGTGGCTTTGCCGTTGGGGTCGGTGATTTGTAATGTTACGTTCCAACCATCAGAGTATGTGTTTAGGAAGTTTAGTAGTCCCCAGTTTATTAGTACTGGTTGTCCGACGCCTGCTGTATGTGGGATTGCGTCAACAAATGGCCAAGCAGTCACTTTTGTCCATGTTTGTGCGTTTGCGTTTTGTACTGCAAGTATTGATGTGGTGAATGTTAGTATCATCAATATTGCAAATATTGTAGATAATTTTTTAAATTTTTTCATATTTTTTTTCTCCATTTAATAATTAACGATAATGTTTTTAACCTAATAAAGATAGTTTTGTTTTTTACTTACCTATTTTTAACAACAATTACATTACCATAAACTATTTATCAAAAATCAAACAAAACATTTTTCTGTTTTCAAATTAAAAATTATTTTTTTTATGCCATGTTAATTGTTTTTCTATGACAAATCAAATAAGGGATTGTTATTAAACCGTAATTCCCGAAAAATTTTTACAACCACAAACTAACCCTTAAAACTTAACGGAAACACAAACCCAAATACCCCATAACCTCCCAATCCCACTTCAAAACAGCCCTAACCACAACACACACATCAAAAACACTACAACACAAATCAACCAACAAACAAAACCTTCCAAACTGTCTAAAAACTAGCAGGCTATGAAACAAAATTAAAAACTGCATAAGAACAAAAAATCTGCAAAAAACTAACCAGCTAAGCAACAAAACCTAAACTGGTTTAAACAATTTAACAAGCACTTCCTCATTTTTGTTGATGTATTGTTGATTTTCAGGTATTTCGATAAATCCGTCAGCCTCAGATAACAAAGTAATTGCGCCAGATAACCCAACAACAGGTTCAGCAACTAAACAACACTTTTCAACATCCAATACAAGTTTAACCATAACAAAAGTTCGTCTACCTTTTTCAGAAAACAGTTTTACACTTGTCAATGCCCGTATTGACCGCATCTCACTCTGTGCACGACAACAAAGACGTTGAATAATTGGACGCGCTAACAAATAAAACATCATTAAAGCAGCCGCTGGGTTACCTGGAAGCGAAAAAACGGGTTTATTTTGTACAAAAGCTACAGTTGTGGGTTTCCCAGGTTTAACTGCAATACCACAAACAACCACACCTGGTTTACCAAGGGAATCAACAATTTGAGGGGTATAATCGTGTGGCCCAACAGAAACCCCGCCTGAAGTAATTACAACATCTGCAGAAGCCAATGCAGTTACTAAAATTTTGTTCAGATAATCTTTATCATCAGGAGCAACACCAAAAAGTACAGGTTTTGCACCACACTCAATAACAGCAGTACTTAAACTGTAAGCATTAATGTCAAAAATTTTTCCTGCAGTTAACAATTTTCCAGGCTCAGAAACTTCGTTTCCTATGGATAAAATGGCAACTATCAAAGGTTTAAAACAACGAACAGCAGTTAAACCTAAAGCTGCTAAAACACCAATTTCTGAAACCCCCAGCACTTGTCCAGCATGTAAAACAGTTTTACCACATTGTATGTCAGAACCTTTCTTCATAACATTCATACACGTAGTTACCGCAGTGTAAACGTGTAATTGATTGTCCAACCGTTCAACATCTTCAACCATAACAACCGCATCCGCACCTTCAGGCAAAGGAGCTCCTGTAACAATTTCAACCGCTTCGCCTTTACCTAAAATCATTTTTGACTGTTCACCAGCAAAAACCACACCAGAAACATTAAGCACTACAGGCTGATTTTCATCTGCACCAAACGTATCTTCAGCTTTAACAGCATATCCATCAACAGTTGAACGGTTAAAAGGTGGAACATTTATTGTAGAAATAATGTCTTCTTTAAGCACTCGATTATAAGCCTCAAGAAGTACAACATTTTCATCACCTATAGATATAGTTTTAAAGTTTTCATCGATAATTTTTTTTGCTTCTTCAAGAGTCAAAAGTTTACGAAACATCAAACTTCAACCTCTATATTGCCAAACATTTGTACCAATACAGTTTCACCTTCCTTTAAACCTTCACGGTTTTCAGGAATAATCACATATCCATTGCTTTTAGTCATAGTAGATATTGAATTTGAACCTTTAGCACTAACAGGGTCAACAACAAAGTTACCCATACAAAGTTTTACAAAAACTCTCACGTAGGTTTTTCTACCCAAAACACCAGAAACTTTGCGAGATAATACAGCCTTCAAAACAGGTCGTTGTTCGAGTTTAGTTAAACCTAAAAGTCTACAAACAGCAGACCGCCCAAATATTTCAAACCCAATAATTGCAGCCACAGGATTTCCTGACAAAATCATAACAGGTTTGCCATCTATAACTGCAACACCTGTAGGCATAGCAGGCCTTAAAGCTAAACCATGAGCAATAACTCCAGGTGTACCTATACGGTTAACCGCGTCAGGCACAAGATCTAAACCACCAATGCTTGTACCACCTGTTGTAATTAATGCATCAACAGTTTTTAGGGCTTGACATATTTTCTCAGATATTTCCTCAACATTATCTTTTGCAATCCCAAAATCAATTACTTCAGCACCAAGCTCCCAACACATAGCAGAAAGCACAACTTTGTTAGAATCAAAAATTTGGTGCTCATTAACTTGTGTACCAACTTCAACAATCTCATTTCCAGTCGCGAGAATGCCAATTAAAGGTTTTTTATACACTTTTAACATGTTAAAACCAAGTGCTGCCGCTAAACCAACAATATATGGTGTTAATCGAGTTCCAGCTTTAGCTATAAGCTGACCTTTCTTTACATCTTCACCACGTAATATAACATTACTATATGGTGTAAGAGGACTACAAATTTCCAAAAAATTACCGGCGCGCACAGTATTTTCCAACATAACAATTGCGTCTGCGCCTTTAGGTAAAGAACCACCCGTCCAAACCTGTTCAGCCTGCCCAACACCTACTTCACCAGTCTCTACCACCATTAATTTGACAGGACTTAGCTGTGAGGCATTCAAAGAATCTATGTACCTAATAGCATAACCATCCATAGCAGAACGGTTAAAACATGGTAAATCATCTAACGCAATAATGTCTTCAGCCAAAATTCTACCACAAACATCAGCAAGAGGCAACTCAATTTGTGAAAACTGTTTAATCGACCAAGCACTCAACCAATCTTTAAGGGCAGTATCGACATTTGTTAACGTTTGAAATCCATGTAGTTTTACCACAATAATCAACTTCCAAACAAAATATACTGCCATTACATTAAAAACATATCGAAATCAACAAAATCTAACACGTAAAAATATAACCATAAAAGTGTTTAGAAGAAGAGTTTTTGTTGTGGTTCAACAATTGTTTTTTCTTCTGATATTTGTTGTAGCATTTTTTTCATTTTTAAGGCATCAATATCAAGAATAGGAGTCTCACAAATTATTGTTGGACACATTTTAAAGTCAACTATTATTTTTGCCAGCAGTTCGAATTCAGGTCCATACATAGGTTCGTCTAGTGTATGGTGTTTACGTTCGCCTTGACTTGTGAATTCGATTTTTGAGAAGTGGCAGTGCATATTTTGAAGTGTTTCAGAGCCAAGAGTTGATTCAATTTTTTCTGCTACACTGCGTATGTCGTCAATTTTCTTAAAAGCACCGAGATTTCTTGCATGTAAATGGCCCCAATCAACAACTAATTGTGTGTTTTCAACTTCTTGACATATAGTCATGATTTCGTCTATGCTGCCAACCTGAAATTTTTTGCCCATAGTTTCAGGGCCAAGTTTAACTTTTAAACCCATATCTTTGATTGTTTGACTGACTTCTTTTAGAGCTTTAACACAAGTATTAAAAGCGTAGCTTTTTTCAAATTTTCCGTAAAACCCTGTATGGAATACAATAACATATGCGTTCATCCAGTCAGCTGCTACCGCGCCGGCAATAAGGCGTTCTTTACTGGCAGATATGACATCATCTTTACCTGCTAAATTTATAAAGTAAGAACCATGCATACTTAAACGGAGATCATGTTTTTTTGCTTCGATTCCAAGTTTTTCTGCATCTTGTTGCCTTATCTGTGGTTTAGCACCCCATCTTACAGCCTGATATTCAAAAGCATCAAGTCCAATTTCGCGCAATAACCCAGGAACATCATATATTTTTGCTTTAAGCAATTTAAAAGTAGGAGGTACTCCCGCAGTGCCAAATCGAGTTTGTTCTACCATACAAAATCCCTTTGTTAACAAAATACAGGGTTTTACAATATAGCCTTTTCATTAAAACTATTCTCATAATTATCACAAATACACATCAAATATGTAAGTTCACATTAATCATTATTTTTCGTAATGTTTAGTAGTTGGTCATATAGAACCAACACAGTTTATACCATGGTAATCATCTGCACAGCAAATCATTTTTTCGATAATTGTCATGTTTAAACCTGCAATTTTTACAGCATCAGGCATATCGGACAAGGGTTTTAATACAAAAGCGCGTTGCATGTATTCTTTATGTGGTAAAGTCAAACCATTTGTGTTGATTATACAGCCTTCATAAACGATTATATCGATGTCTATGACCCTTGGTCCCCATTTAAAAGTTTTTTCTCGTCCTAAATTATTTTCAATAGTTTTAATTTTATTGTATAATTCAAAAGGATTCAATGTTGTTTCAACAAGTATTGCAGCATTATAAAATTTTTCCTGATTAACATAACCAACAGGTTCTGTCTCGTACAATTTAGATTTACTTAATATCATAACATCTAATGAGTCAGACAACAATTCCAGTGCTTTTTGAATATTTTGTTTTCGATCACCAATATTTGTCCCCAGTGCCAATACAACTTTATACCCGGCACCTGTCTCTGACTTTGTATACGTATCCTGTATCAAAACATCATGTCTGCTTTTTTCAATCTCAACACCAACATGATCAAATTGTCCAATTAAAGGTGCTTTATTTTTCACAACACAAATTTTAATTCTCTGTATACGTGAATCGTACAAAAAAATTTTTTCCATAATCACATAAGAAAGTCGTTCAATAAGCATATAACTTTGTGTTTCAACCACCGAACGTACTATATCATAAACACCAACATAATTAACGGTGTCTTGCAAATCATCAGTTAAATAAGATTTAGAAACATCAGCCCATATTTCCAAATCTACAGTAAAAGGCTGAGAATATTCTCTTTCAAAATTCAAAACACCATGTTTTCCCCATGCTTTTACGCCACTAACTAGTATTTTATCCATATGTTATATCATCTTTAACAGTTTATAAGCTTCTAACCATTGCGTCACTCATCTTTACAACGCGGCACATTTCTTTCACATCATGCACTCTTATAAAATCAACACCTTTAGCAATCCCAAAAGTAACAGTGGCAGCAGTACCTTCAACACGCTCATTTACAGGAAGATTTAAAACGTTACCTATCATAGATTTTCTCGAAGTTCCCAATAAAACTGGATATCCAAGACATCTAAGTTCATCAAGTCTGCGCATAACTTCCAAATTTTGTTGCAATGTTTTACCAAATCCTATACCTGGATCCAAAATGATGTTATCCTGTTTTAACCCTGATTTAAGAGCTACATCAACACTTTTTCTTAACGATTTTGTAATACAACTAAAGATGTCTCCGTGTAGTGGTGTATCAGGGTTATGCATGACAATAACACCAGCACCATATGAAGCTGCTAATGTAGCAATTTTAGGGTCTTTTAACAATCCATTAACATCATTAATAATATGTGCACCTGCGTTTAGCACATTTTCCGCCACATACGATTTTGATGTATCAACTGAAATTGGCACATTAACTGTTTTAACAAGTTTTTCAACAACACTAAGAATTCGGTCTGATTCTTCTTTTTCATCTACAGCTACATAACCAGGTCTTGTAGATTCGCCTCCAACATCAATTATGTTTGCCCCATTTGCAACCATTTGCTCTGCTTTGCGACAAGCAACATCAATAATTGACTCTTTGTCGTTAGCAGATAATTCAATAGATGTTTTAGCAATTGTTTTAAGAGTCGTATCTGGTACTTCTGCGAGAAGTCCATCACCAGAAAACGAGTCAGTTGTAATGTTTAAAATACCCATAATGTACGTTTTTTTGCCGATCTCAAGTTTATAACGCCCACAACAATAATAATTGGTTTCTTTTTTTTCAAGGGTTTGCGTAACAAGCTTTATTTTAGAACCTATATCTGCTAATATACCCTGTTGCATCATAAGACACATAACAAGTTTATTTATCTGAACTAAATTACCAGTAATAAACACGTTAGTATTTTCCAGTGAATCATTAACCACATCGTTATAAACAACATTTCCACCATTATTGAATATTTCTTGTTTAATAATATTTACTGCAAACTGTGGAATATCTTCGACAAACAAACAAATGTGAACAACTTTAGAAGCCAAACATTGCAAATCATTAGTATCAGAATTTATTTTGTTAATTTCCGTTATTGATTCAGTCATATTTTTTGGGAAAACCAATCTTGCATTAACCAGAATTACCGCCTCTAATAGTGGCAATATCAGTCTCGTTAATATCACCTTTTATACAGGTAGTAACAGTTTTAGCCCCAGGCTTTTTTACGCCTCTCATTGTCATGCATAAATGCTCCGCTTCAATATAGACATACACACCTTTTGGATCAACAATATCCATTACTGTTTCAGCCAACTGTGTAGTAAGTCGTTCCTGTAACTGTGGTCGTCCAGATAAAACATCAATAATACGTGCTACTTTACTAAGACCTAATATACGTCCACCATCAGGTTTGTATGCTATACACGCTTTGCCTATAAAAGGTATTAAATGGTGTTCACATACAGATTGAAAAGGAATATCTTTTACAATAATGAAACCATTATGTTCAGGTTCATAAAAAAGTTTAGTGCATTCTTTTGGGTTTATATGTAAACCGGCAAATATTTCTGCATACATATCAGCCACTCTAGAAGGTGTTTCAATTAGTCCTTCTCGATCAGGATTTTCGCCAATCGCACATAAGATTTCCCTTATTGCGTTTTCGATTCTCTTTTTATCAATCATCTACTCACACTTGCGTTATTTTACTCTTAATATTTTAAGTTAAATGGTTTTACTTGAATATAAAACAGTACATATGTTTTTGCAAGTATTAAAAGTGAAGATACACTGTTAACTTACTGTCCGTTTAAACTTGACGGTTTTTAGAAAAAGTTACTTACCAGTGGAATATACGTAAAGAGAAAAAGTCGTACATATATTGTTGTAATCAAAAGAAACGTAGTTATACCGATTAAAACGTAATCTCCTTTGTGAAGTTTTAACAAATACAGGTTTGTACGCTTCTTTACTGCACCCCAAGCTCTTGATTCCATAGCTTCTGCAAGTTCTAGGCTTCGTCTGATAGCACTTACAATAAGAGGTATAAGAATTGGGATATAATTTCTGATGCGTTTAAGAATGTTGCCTTTTTCAAGTTCTAAACCTCTTGCTTTTTGTGCATCCATAATAGTTTGGGCTTCTTCAGCTAAAACTGGTACAAATCGTACAGCTGTAGTAAATGCAAAAGCAAATTCGTAAGGCATATGTGACTGTTCAAGTGCTAGACCTAAATGGTCAGGAGAAGTTGTTAGGAAGAAAACTGAAAAAGATACAATTAACACAACAAACCGCATAGTCATACCTAAAGCGTTTTCAACATCAAAAGCAGTTAAAGACCAATTATTGAAGAAAAAATTGGTGAATATGTTTATAGCAAAAATAAATCCTGCTAAGAAAGCTGCGCCTCGAAGAGATCGAAACCATTGTTTTTGAACTCTTGCCAGAAATACGAAAGGCAATTGTATAAGAAACAGAATTATAAGGGGTAAAATTTGGCTAAACAAAAGGGCACTGATAAAGACAGCTATAACATAGACGAATTTAATTCTTGGATCTAAATTATGAATTGGAGAAAAGCTTTTTCGGAATTTTAAACCGTCAAAAACACTCATTGTCTATTGCTCTCCTTAGCTTTGGTTAATATCATGGTTTTTGCTTCATCAATATCGATGGTGTTGGCAGGTAACCCTAAAGGTGATAATTTAGCGAAAATTTGGGCTATTTGCGGGCGTACAATTGAAGATTCTTCAAGCAATTGGGAGTTGGTTAAAATGTCTTTGGCTATACCATCAGCAATTATTTTACCGTCGCGCATTAAAATCACACGTGGATTACATTCAGCCACAAACTCTACATCATGAGTAACCATGATTACTGTTTTCTTTTTAGTCTGCAACTGCATAACAAATTGTCGCAAATTCTCTTTTTGTTCATGGTCTTGTCCAATGGTTGGCTCATCAAGTACAAGGGTATCGGGATCCCAAGCTAAAACTGAAGCTAACGCAACACGTTTACGTTCACCACCACTAAGTAAAAATGGCGAAATTTTACGGTACTGTGTCAATGAAAGAAAATCCAGTGCCCAAGTTACACGCTGTGCAATTGTGTCATTGTCAAATCCAAAATTTTTTAACGCGAACGCGACTTCATCTTCGACTGTTTCACTAAAAAGTTGATTATCTGGATTTTGAAACACAAAACCAACGTTTCGTGCAAGTGCTGCAACACTAGTTTTAGTAGTTGCAACATTATTTACATATACTATACCCGAAGATGGCTTTAATAACCCATTGAAATGTTTAATAAATGTGGTTTTTCCAGCACCGTTTTGTCCCATGATTGCAATAAAATCACCGTCATTAATCGTTAAAGAAATCCCTTTCAAAGCTTCAATGTTATTTCCGTATGAATAATGCACGTTTTCAACTGTAATCATTTGCTAGCACCTTTAACAGTTGATTTGCAAACTCGTCTGAGGATAACGGGGTTTGTTCACTAATATCAAATCCATCTGCTTTTAACTTTTTATAAAGTAAAGTTGCTTTAGGTATGCCTACACCTATTTGGCTGATTTCGTCGTTACAGAGAATATTACGGGGATTACCTTCAAAACAAATTTTACCTTTATCCATCACAACAAGGTGATTAGTATATTTAGCAGTTAAATCAAGGCGGTGCTCAACTAATATTACAGTTATACCTTGCTCCTGATTAAGTTTATAGATAACTTCGAAAATTCGTTCAGCACTTAGAGGATCAAGAAAAGAAGTGGGTTCGTCTAATACAATAATCTTTGGCTGCATAGCTAATACAGCAGCTATTGTCACACGTTGTTGTTGTCCACCTGAAATTTCATGTGGAGACCGCTCACGTAAATCATAAATACCGGTTAAATTAAGAGCCCAATCAACACGTTTGCGCATCTCTTCACGAGATATACCCAAGTTTTCCAAACCAAAGGCTACATCTTTCTCTACACTTAACGCAAAAAGTTGGTTCTCAGGATTTTGAAAAACAAGTCCAACATGTTTAGCCATATCAAAAGTTTGTTCACCCATTATGTCTTGGTCAGCTACGATAATTTGTCCACTTAAGTCACCTTTATAGAAATGAGGCACAAGACCATTAAAAGTTCGGCATAATGAAGTTTTTCCACAACCACTTGGACCTGTGATGAGTACAAATTCGCCTTTCTCTATAGTAAGAGAAACACCATCAATAGATGGTTTAGACGCGCCTGGATAAGTGTACACAAGATCGTTTATTTTAATTACCGACATCGCATGTGCCTGCTAGACAATAAACGCAACATGGCTTCATTTAAGCGTAACTACTCAACAATGAGTATTTTCTCTTTCAAAATTTCAAGGCATTTATTTAACGCGTCATCAATATTACCCTTTGCGTTAACACCAGCAGCCATAGCGTGACCACCCCCAACACCCCCAAAAAATTCGCCTACAAACATTGAAATATCCTTTCCAAGGTGTACACCAGTTTTTTCGCTAAAATCTCGATTACACCTAAGACTGATTTCAAGTTTACCAGATTTTTTTCCAGCAACAACAGCCATATGTGCACCTAAATCAACAAGAGATTTAGCAGCAGAAGCCTCATACGCACTAACATGAGATAAAGCAATTATCCATTCGCCAATTTTTACAATTTTTGCTCTTTTACAAGCTTTAAGTTTAGCAAGTCGCTCAGAATTATCAATCGGATTAGAAAAAGAAGTTAGCATTTCCTGTGCATCTACACCCATGCCTACAAGACCACCAGCAATTCTAAAAGTATCAGAATCACCTAACGCAAAATGTCGCGTGTCAAAAGCGATACCAGCAAAAAGTGCTTTAGCCTCATTTAAACTAAGTTGAACACCAGCCTGTTGATACATATCATAGATAATTTCACATGTAGCAGCTGCTTGTTCATTTATTAAACAAAAATTACAAATTGTCTCAGTATCTAAACTAGGTGCATGATGATCAATTATCATCACAGGAGCATTTAGAGTTTTTAAACGATTAACAACTTCATCAAGCTGCTCAACAGTGTTCATATCAATAAGAAAAAGAACACTTGCAGACTCAATATTAGGTTTCAAATTTACAGGTATAGACAAATTGTCAATCAACTGTTTAGTAGGTTTGTTAATACCTTGTGGTGTTCCAATTTCCACAACCAAATCAGGTAAAAATCGTTTAAGCAATCCTTGAAAAGCATAAGCTGCACATACTGCATCAGCATCTGCACTTTTATGACATAACAACAATACAAACGTTGCTTGTTGCTCTTTCAACATAGTTACAATTTTATTAATATTCATAATAATTTTCTCAAAAAATTTTCACTTGCCAAATGTGCTTGATTAACGGCTTCTTTTACCAAAACATCAACATCAACATTTTGAACAACTTTATTTAAAATAAGATCTAGTTCAACACTTAAATCAACAGGCTTTGTACCCTGAGCTTCCACAGTAATATCTAATCGGTCAATCAATTTAGAACCAATTGTAGTATGTATGTATTCACGTGCAGCGTTCTCAGCTGTTTCACATAAAACTTCAATTTGTTCAGTAGATAACACAGGCAAACCCAGCTCTACCAAAAAACACGCCGCCTAAAAAAGAAGTTACTGTTGACCCGTGACAGGGTTTATTTCTTCTTGCAATTTAGTTTGTGTCTCTTTAACTTGACTGCGTACGCGTTCTTCTTGTTTTGTAATAACTGTACTACGTGTTACAAGAAGATCTTTACGATCATTCAAATCAGCAAAAACTTTAGCTTTATCAGCCTTTACCAATAAAGAACCAATAGCTTTGTAGAGCACTACATCATCAGCTGATTTTGCTAATTCAGCAAGAGCTAATTCTACCTCTCCTTTTTCCATCTCAACCTGCTGTTTTTGTACAAGAATAGACTGTAGAGTTTGCTGTAACTGCTGTAACCGCAATAAACGTTCCTGAATATTAGGCGGCAACTTTGATAATTCGTCACTCAAATTTTAATCCTTCCGTAACAGCCAATAAGATAGGCATAATAATAAGTATTTCCAACTTTTTAACACACAACTACATAAGTACACCATTTAACTTCAAACTTTTCGCTAATTTATAGAGGAGAATATCATTAAGAATCAAGTTTTTGTAGTTTAGCTATAAAAAATCCGTTACATTCATGTAAATGTGGATATAAACGTTGACATTGAGTCAAACCACGTAAACCTGGCAAACCGAGTTTTGGTTCAATTTCTACAAGGTGAAATTCAGGATGATTTTTTAGGAATAGTTCAATGACCATTTCGTTTTCTTCAACGGTTATACTACAAGTTGAATAAGTTAAATACCCGCCAGCAGAGACTTTTTGGGCGCAGTTAACCAACATTTGTTGTTGAACTTTTGCCATGTTTTCTACAGATTTTTGACTTAGACGCCATTTCGCTGAGGGCTGTTTTGCAAAAACACCTGTACTGGTACATGGCGGGTCTAAAACAACAAAATCAGCTTCTCCAACAAGTGGTAAGGGTAGACATGCATTAGCGGTTATTGCTTCAGCGTTAGTTACACCCATGCAATTAATTTCTTGTTTCCAAGTTTTCATTCTTCGTTTAGAGAAATCTACAGAGATGATGCTGCCTTGGTTTTGCATTAATTGGGCAAGATAAGTTGTTTTAGCACCAGGAGCAGCACATACATCAAAGATTTTGCTGTCAGGTTTGGGTGTAACGGCTTGGGNTGCAAAGCAACTGGCTTTATCTTGAATGTAAAATAATCCTAATTTAAAGCTTTCAAGAGTGATTAATGGTTGTTTAAGCTCAGAAACCTTGTATATATCTTTTAAAGCTTCTATTTTTTGAAGTTTTACACCTTCTAATGTAATTTTTTGAAGTATTTCTTCTGATTGTCCTTTAAGAGTATTAACACGGATGTATGTTGGTGGTGGAATGTTGCTTGTGTTTAGGAAAATAGCAGCTTCTTCTCGGCCAAACAAGTTAATACAGTATTCTACAAACCATAAAGGTTGAAAAGTTTCAAGACTTAAACGTTCTTTATCTTCAGCAGCATCTATAATTGGTTGTAGCTGTTGTGTTAATAAGAAACCAAGATATAATTCAACAGACATTAGGGTTTTCCAGCCTAAAATTGAGCGAGCCATGCTGGCTATATTTTGAGCTTCCTGTAGGTTATATTTACCCCAGTTTTTTGTAACACGGGTTTGGTAAACGTACAATCTTAGAAATGATTGTACACCAAGGTTGAATTCTTCAATTTTTTTAGGTGCTATGACAGTGTTTATGAATTTATCAATTATGTTTCGGTGGCGAGTAGTCTCTATTATTAAACCGTAGGCGTAACGGATAGCATTTGAGTTAGTTTCGTTTAATTGTTTAATTGTTTTTGCTAACGCGATGCGTTCACTTAAGCGTTGCATCTCAATCCAGCTTAATGTTTCAATGGCGATTGTCCAAGCATTTTTTATCACTGTAAATTCACAGTTTATTTGAATACAATACTTCTAAATAAGACTTAAAAATTTAGTGAGAAAATGTATGGATATAGTCACAGTAGCTATGAATGATTCTTAACATTTAACGTGTATTTTGTTTGTTAAAGTTAAGTTAATGTGAAATGTAACTTGTTTTTTTGTGAGGCAAAGGTTTTAGCCTTGTTTAGGTATTAAGATAATAAGGAACAGACGGCAAATGGTGCAGAATAGAACTTTAGATTCATTCTTTACAAAAGAGAGCAAATCAGAAATAGCTCAACCAGTTAAAGTAGTGACAACTGAAAATGAGTCTGAACAACAAAAAACCCAAAATATGTCAATTGAAGAAGAAACTGTTCAAACAATAGTTAAAAAAGAAAGACCACCACGAATTTTACCGCCAATTGCGTCTATAGATTTACCACCGTCTTATTTTGTTTCGGCAGCATATGATGGTCGTCAACGAAAAATTGTTATCAAACTTTACGAACCTAAATCAGAACAGATATATTTTTGGTATGATAACACAGGGCACAAACCTTATTGTCTAACTAGTTTACCAGAAAAAAAAGTGTTACAGTTTAACCGAATTATTAAACATCAAGGCTACGACAGCTGTATAACTGAACAAAAATTTGACCCTCTATCCAATCAGGTCATTGAAGTAACAAAAATTGTTGCAAAAGATCCTCTTGCAATCGGAGGTAAACCAAGTGGTACAATAAGAGACATAATTCCAGAAGATCACCCGCAAGTATGTGGTTGTCAAATTCAGGATAGTGAGACAAAAATTTGGGAGTCAAAAATCAAATACTATCAGTCATATATTTATGATCAAAAAATTTTGCCGGGAATGATTTATCAAATAAAAAATGGAAATTTTGAAGAAGCTCCAGTTCATGAAGCAGAACAGATACTTGAAAAAATTCGTGAGAGTTTTAACGATGAAACACCAGAAGAGCAAGAATTCGTTGAGATGTGGGCCAAACTTCTTGAGTATCCTGCACCTAAATTCCGCAGAGCCGCCATTGATATTGAAGTTTATTCACCGCTAACTAATCGTGTACCTGATGCACGAGAAGGTGCGTGTCCAATAATTGCGTGTTCAATTTTCAGTTCGGATGGAGACAAAAAAGTTTTTGTACTCAAAAGACAAGATAGGACAAACGAAAAAATTGTACCTACAAATATAGATATAGAATTTTGTGAAACAGAAGAATACCTGTTACAACAGGTTTTCAAAGTTTTAAACGATTTTCCATTCATTTTAACCTTTAATGGTGACGATTTTGATCTTCGTTACCTATTTCACCGAGCTATAAATCTTGGATTCCAAAAAAAAGAAATACCAATTGAAGTAGGAAAACGTGTCTGTGCAATAAAATACGGTATCCACATAGATCTTTACAAATTTTTCTTTAATCGCTCAATTCAAGGCTATGCCTTTAACAATCGTTATAAAGATGTAAGCCTTGGTGATGTAGGCGCAGCACTTTTAGGAATGGAAAAAATTCATCTAAACAAAGCTTTTGGTGAACTTACCTATAACGAGTTAGCTCAATACTGTCTTCGTGATTCAGAAATTACCTATAAACTGACAAGTTTTGAAGATGATTCTGCCATGAAACTAATATTGGTACTTACACGTATCAGCAGTATGCCAATGGAAGACGTTAGCCGTCAAGGAGTCAGCCGGTGGATACTTAATTTCATGCAACGTGAACACCGTAAACGTGGACTTTTAATTCCAAACGCTGAAGACATATTAACCAAAAAAGGTAAAACCAGCACAACTGCAACAATAAAAGGTAAAAAATACAAAGGAGCAATCGTCGTTGAACCTACACCAGGTATTCATTTCAATGTTGCTGTCATGGATTTCCCCAGTCTATATCCGTCAATCATCAAAGTCTGGAATCTTGGGTATCAATCAATTGACTGTAATCATCCTGAATGTAAAACTCAAATGATTCCAGACACACAACATTGGGCTTGCATCCAAAAAAGAGCACTTGAAAGCTTATTAATTGGTTCACTTAGAGACTTACGTGTAAGATGGTACAAAAGCCGCTCCAAAGACACAACATTACCACCAGAACTACGAAGTTGGTACAACACCGTACAAGGAGCACTCAAAGTCATTCTAAATGCCAGTTACGGCGTTTTTGGAGCAGACAGTTTTGACCTCTACTGTCCACCAGTTGCAGAAGCAACAGCAGCAATCGGACGCTACAGCATTACTCAAATCCTTGAACACACCGAAGCATCAGGAGTAAAAGTGCTTTACGGAGACACAGACAGTCTATTTCTTAAAAATCCCTCTAAAGAACAAATCGATGAAGTATCTCGCTGGACAGAACAACATTTAAACATGAACATTGATGTTGATAAAATTTACAGGTATGCAGTTTTTAGTGCCCGTAAAAAAAATTATTTAGGAGTCTTAGAAAACGGCACAGTTGATGTTAAAGGTTTAACAGGTAAGAAAAAACATATTCCAGTCTTCATCAAAGATGCTTTTAACCAAATGAAAGATCGCCTCGCAAAAGTCAAAACACCAGCTGAGTTTGAAGTTGCAAAAAAAGATATTGCAAACATTGTTAAAGACAGATATATGCGTCTAAAACGGCGAGAATGGAATAATAACGCAGAACTTGCATTCCATGTTGTTTTAGGTGATGACCTTAGCAGATATACAAAAACTACTCCACAACATGTTAAAGCAGCATTTATTTTGCAAAAAAGCGGAAAAGATTTACGTGCAGGCGATCTTATCAGTTATGTAAAAGTTAATAGCAACAAAGAACGCGTAAAACCAGTTGAATTAACTTATAAAAACGAAGTTGATACTGACAAATACATTGCATATCTACAATCAACATTTGATCAAGTACTAGACGCGTTAGGATTAAATTTTGATGAAATTATTGGTTTGACAAAATTAGCACAATTTCTTGTCTAAATAGGAATTGAAAAGAAAGAATAGATAACTGCAAGTAACGTGAAAACAGCAACTATTATTGAGATTATGGTGACTATTTTACGTTCAGATAACGGGCGATTAAAAGTTAGTATTGTTACTAAACTACGCTTATGGTGGGATACTAGTTTGTTGTCTTTGAAAGTAATCAAAGCTTTTTTACGTGTGAAAAATACTGTTAACAGAATTAGTGAAGAATTGAAAATGTAAGGTATTATTGAAATTAGTAAACTTAATTTTACATCCGCAATAATAGCAAATGCTGCAATAGTCATGCCAATAGCAAAACTACCTGAGTTACCCACAAATATTTTACCTTTAAAATTTAAAACTGACAATATTAGCCAAAAAATTATTGGGCCAACCATTAACAAGTAAATGGGAGAAGTTAACGCAGAAATACTCATCAACCCTAAAAGCACTATTGCTGGACAAACAGATTCAAGACCGTTAAATCCGCCAAGCATATTAACCGTGTTAGTTACAATCATCACAATTAAAGGTATTATTAAATAGAAATACCAGACACCAAAATTTACAAATCCAATAAATGGTAAAGTGATTGATGTGCGCGCGTTCATATCTATTGCAAAATAAATCAGTGGTAATGCCGCGATTAGAGGCATAAACGCTTTGTATCGCCATTTTAGATCCAACCAGTCATCAAGTAATCCCATAAAACCGCCGAATAAAACGCAAACTGCAAGGGTTAAAGGTGCAGAAACACCAATTGATATTGAACCAATCCCAAGAAAATAAAGGAAAAAGAGGTAAACGGTTACAAATAGAACGTATAATACGCCTAAACCGTTTGGAATTAAAGGTTTCCCATTTTTGTGTTGGTCTGGAACTTTTGGAAACACTTTTTAATAGTCACCGTTGGTTGACTAAATTAATGGGTTGGATGAGCTGCATTGTATGCTGCCCAATCAATTTTGAAGAGACCAACTACTGGAACTAGGTCATTATATGGGTTATAGCTAGCATTTAAACCTGAAATGTATTCTATTTTTAAGTATTTCAGTGTCACTTCATTACTTGTTGCTGAAATAACTCCATTGCTATTTTCAGCGAAAGCAAATTCAGTAGAACTCATCAATTTATAAATCACTGAATCCATACCATCCTGATTCCACATCCATTGACCAGAATCTTCATCTGAAGATCCAAAACCAGATTCATTGCTCCAAGCATTATCTACAGTCATATAACCTTCACTTATCAAACGATCACGTGCACCACCAGAGATTCTTGCCATCTGTGCCCATTTACCTTCATCAGCCAACCCATATGGATATGAATAAAATCCAGTAGGTGAATCTTCATATTCAAAAAGATACAAAGAGATATAGACCAATATGTATTGCACATTTTTTTGACCATATTTTTCAGTAATCATTCTTAACGCTTCATCTTCTGAACTCATATAAATATAGGCAAGATTTTCTATTTGCCCTTCATCAATCGTAGCGTTGTCTGCAAGTGTAGTGACATCACCCATAACACTTAACCAGTAACCATAATCCCACCATGCAACAACCACATCAGTTGAATGCAAATTATTACTAGTATATGTTAACATGTCTAACCATTGAGTCATTTGCTCATTTGGAACTACTGGAAGCCCTGCAGCACTAACTGTAGTAGGCATATAAGCATTAGAATAGGCTCGCGGTACACCTCCTGTTTGTGGTGTGAAAGCGAATTGTGTTAGAAGAATAACAAAAATCAGCACCACTCCAAGAATACTGTATTTTTTGTTGACCAACGACATTTTTCGTTTTGCTTTCGTAAACGTATCAGGAGTTCCTTTAAGCAATAACATGAAAGGTTTCAACACACCAATTAAACCCAAACCCATAAGTAAAGCAAAAGCTGGCGCGAAAATAACCAATAACCGCACCATTGATGCGCCAAAGTAGAGCCCTGTTGCACCAAAAATGAGGAGGAATATATTGCGGTTTGTCGGTTTATTCAGTATAAAGTATATACCTAATATAAAGAATAGCGCACATATACCAAGTTCTGTGTAGAGGTTTGCCCATGCAGTGACTCTGTGTTCAGCTACTGACGCAATTAATGGTGAAGATGCACGAGCCACTGGTGATATAGTGGCAATAAATTTACCTGCTATATTACCAATATAACCAAAATATGATAACGTGGCAAAGCTACTAACTGTTGCAATAAGTACTGCTAAAACTATGGTTATTTTGTTTTTTGCTAAAACATCATGCTGCATAAATTCGGCTAAAAGCAACACTATAAAGACACCTGCGACAAGAAGAACTGGAGCTGACGTTAGATAAGAGAGTCCAATAATTGGAAACTGTATCGCAATAAGCAAACCTATACCCATTGTTGCACTGTAACTGATTAGTAAACGCCGATCATACCGTTTAAGCAATACTACTGCAAAAACAAAAAGTGATGTTAAACCTAAGACATAATACGCTGCACCCCAACCACATATAAAGTATGCTAGTGCTAAAGCGGCACCTATAGAATAAATCAAACTTGTACGCAAAGAACGTTTAGGATCCAATGACCTTAGGAAAAACAATACAAAGAATAGTAAACCAATCATACCTGGAATTTCAGTATCAAAAAATCCAAGAGAGCTTCTCTGCAAAAATGATGGAGCTAATGCTAAAGCAAGTGCTGCAAATAAGCCTACTGCGCGCCCGCCAAAATCTTTGCCTATAAAGTAAACTATTAAACAAGACAAAGTGCCCAATGCTACAGTTAACAGGGCGCAAAACTCCATTAAGTCAATTGTTCCACCAAAAAAGCTGTATATTTGATACGACGCAGCAGCTGTCATAGGTAAAGCTGGTAGAGATGTAGCCATGTGAAGGCCATTTGGATACCATTGTTGATTATTTATCCAATTATCTGTATACGGTGAGAATAAACCATTTTCTACCATGTAACTAGTTATACTGTACTGATAATAGGGGTCATACTCATTTAAGTGAACTTGACCTGATCCTATTTCCCAACGCATTGGCAACATACGTACAGTAAATGCAACAAAGAGTATCAGAATTAATGCTGAAACTACAATAACAGAAGAACGATTTACCTTAAACATTTTGCTGAAAGAGTTTAAACCGCTACTTTGATCTTTAGACACTAATTTCCCTCACGTATAGACATCTTTAAAGTTTATTTTGAATATATCACATAGGGGGTTTATTTATGGCTTTTCCAAAAACTACCAGCACAATTACAGTTCACTTGCCTGTTTAACAACATGAAACATAACCCATGGACTATACCTACGCAAACGCCTTAACCCAAACGCCCACTCCAACCGCGATAAAACAGACACTAACCGGTTTTGAGAAATTCTTCCAAAAGGCAACCAATTATACCCTAGTTGTGCTTGTAAATAAAAACCAGTTCCAAACAAAACCTGTCTAACACCACTATAAGAGTGCAAATACGATTTACCCTTTAACCCTTTTAATTTTGCTTTAAAACTTGATTTATTACCAAAAGATAAAACACAATCTGAATTAGGCCCCAAAACTCGCTTACACTCGTTCAAAGCAACTTCAAGTTCAGAAATATAATCCAACACTTCAATCATAAACACGGCATCAAAAACTTCACTAACAAAAGGTAGCTTTCTCGCATCAGCAGCTACAATATAGGCCTGATTTGTTCGCTGTTTAAACCGTCTAAGTGAAACACAATCAATATCTATACTCACCACACTAGTTTTAGTGTTTAACGCAATAAAAGATATCCTTCCAGACTCTGCACCCACATCAAGAACAAAACTAGTTTTAGAAAAATCAACAGCTTTTTCGATAAAAGTTTTTTCTATTGTTGTTAAATATTTACCCATTCGCGTCTTTGCAGCCATTTCCCAATGAGTTTCCTGTATTGAAACAGAAGCAGACATACCATTAGTTTTTTCCACAATCACAACCTCAAACTAGCCCACAACAAATTTTACTAACATTCAAAGATAAAAAAGACAAATATTTAACATCCATATAACAAACACTATCATGTTGAAAAAATTGGTCTATATAACTTGAAATATCATCTTCATACAAAACGTCACCATACACACAACAAATAACACGTTGCAACATTTTGAATCCTACTAAATGTATCATTACTAGTGATATTTATTAATTGCTAAAACCACCCAGAAGTATTTAACAGCCTTTAATGTAAACTTGCTATAAGACACGTTCTTTCAAATAATAAAGCGGTAATCATCATTTGAAAAAATACATATTAATCATCTCTGAGAAACCAGATGCTGCAAATCGTATAGCCACCGCTTTAGATGACAAAGGTAAAACTATACGAGAAAACAGCAATGGTGTACCGTTTTTTACAGCAAAAAATGGAGATAAAGAAATCATTGTAGCCTCGGCTCTGGGTCATCTATATACTGTTGCGAACACAAAAAAAGGAGAATGGAATTACCCCGTTTTTGATTACCAATGGGTACCACGATGGATGGTTGAAAAAAACGCGTCAAAAATCCGCACATGGTTAAAAGTACTTACACAATTATCAGAAAATGCAGAAGAATTTATTGACGCCTGCGATTATGACATTGAAGGCAGTATAATAGGCTACTCCATTCTCAAATATGCTTGTGATAACAAAGAAAAAATAGCTAAACGCATGAAATACTCAACACTCACCAAAGAAGACCTCAAAGAATCATTCAACAAACCATTACCACAACTTGATTTTGCACTTATCGAAGCCGGATTAGCAAGACACGAAATAGATTGGTTATATGGCATAAATCTTTCCCGAGCATTAACCTTAGCAGCAAGAAACAATAATAATGTATACACCACCTTAAGTGCTGGCCGCGTTCAAGGCCCAACTTTGAAGTACATAGAAACACGTGAAAAAAATATTCAAATTTTTGTCCCAACCCCGTTTTGGAACATAACAGCAAAAATAAACATAGACAACAACACATACGAGTTAGAACACGAAAAAAAAACTATCGAAACACTACTTGAAGCAAAAAATATTACAACAACCTGCAAAGTCAAAGAAGGTCAAATCACTAAAATAGATGTAAAAGAATTCCAACAAAACCCTCCAGTACCATTTGATTTAGGCACACTACAAAGTGAAGCCTACAGACTCTTCAAATACACCCCCCTACGCACATCTAAAATTGCTCAACACCTCTACACTAACGCTTTAATTTCTTACCCAAGAACAAATAGTCAAAAATTACCACCCGCCATAGGCTACAGCGACATACTCAAAAAACTTAACAAATCACCAATATATCAAAAATTCACACAAAAACTTTTAACACAACCCACACTAAAACCCAATGAAGGCACAAAATATGACCCAGCCCACCCAGCCATTTACCCAACAGGTAACCTTCCTGAAAAAGTCTTAGATGACTCTGAAAAAAACATTTACGACCTTATCGTTAAACGATTTCTAGCTGTTTTCGGCGAACCAGCCTTAATACAAAGCATTAAAGTTTCAGTAAACATTAACCAAAACATGTTTTTTATGACTGGATATCGTACATTAAAAGAAGGCTGGATGGAATATTACAAGCCTTTCGTTCACTCCAAAAACATTTCATTCCCACCACTTTTTGAAAAACAAACAGTTACAGTAAAAAAAATAACACTAAAAAACAACTTTACAAAACCGCCACCAAGATACAACCCACGCAGTCTCCTTAAAAAGATGGAAAACGAAAAAATAGGCACTAAAGCAACACGAGCAACAATAATTCAAACATTATATGAACGCAAATACATAAAAGGCGAACAAAACATAACCATCACTGACCTTGGTTTTGAAGTAACAGAAGTATTAAAAAATTATTGCCCAAGCGTTGTTTCCTCTGAAATGACAAGAAAACTGGAAGAAAAAATGGAACAAATACAATTAGAACAAGAAACCAAACAAAACGTTCTTATTGAAACTATTGAAAACCTAAAAACTGTCACATCAACACTTAAACAAAACCAATTAGAAATTGGAACACAACTGGGACAAAAAATTAAACAAATACGTATTAACGAACAAACAATAGGCAAATGCCCAAAATGTCAAACAGGAAATCTTGTTATAATACGCTCCAAAAAAACAAATAAACGCTTTGTTGGCTGCACAAATTTTTTTGAAAACAAATGTAACACATCTTTTCCATTGCCACAAACAGGCACAATAAAACCGTTAACAACACCATGTAAAACTTGCAATTATCCAGTCATCAAAATTTTAATTAACACAAAACAGCCATGGAAATTATGCCTTAATCCTAACTGTCCAACTAAGGAGAAAAAAAAATAATGACGTGTAAAATTTGTAACCGACCAAACAAAAAAAATGAGTATTGTAGTTTACATTTGAAAGCTTATCAGAACATTTACAAAAAATTTGAAGTTTGGAAAAAAGCTTTAGAGATTTCGTGGATAGATTATTTAGTTAATATTTCGAAAAATTCATTAACTGGTGAATGGGCTAAAGAAGTAGTAAAATATCTAATTGAGGCCGAGAGTAGAAATGTCAAAGAAAGATAAGAAACAAATAAATCAAAAGCCAGCACCTGCAACAACTCAGTCGTCAGTATCATTTTCACTTAACAAGTTATTCGACAAAATTTCATCAATTCGACCACCCGAAATAATCATTATAGCTGTTATGCTTGGTTACGTGTTTTTTATGCTTGGAGGCGGCTTTTATTCAGCAACAAGCGAAGGTATCATGACTTCTATGTATTATAACAATAAATTTTACTTCTTATATCCAAGTCTAAGCGACCAATTTGTCTCAGACACAGTTATATCAATAATGTTATACGTCATAGGATTTGCTGGTTTACTATCAATTTACCAAAGCACTAGGAATGCTAACAAACCAAGACAAGCATACATGTTACTAGCTGTAGGTGTTAGCCTTGTTATATTGTCATATATATTCCTTGAAAGTGCAATCGCTATCAAAACAGCAGGTATAACATAACAACATAACATTATTTTTTCTCATTTTATTTAACATATTATTTTTAAATGTAATAGAGTTTCTCTGAAATTATAAGTATTACAAAGTTGTTTGTATCGTAAATTCCCAGACGAATTATATGCGTATTAACTATGAACACCCACATCTAATACCACCAAAACCTCACACCACAACCTAAACAACACCAAAAAAACCTCCACACCACCCAATGTCATCAGGCTATCTTTTTGTGCTTTAAAAAACCATGAATCCATAACAATCACACACATTTTACAGACCACTTTTCCACAATAAACTAAACTAGTACACAACTACAAAAACAATAAAACTACAGGGCTTTTACAACCAAAAAATTTACTATACTAACACAAAAAAAGCCACACAACAACACTTATGCACAAGTTATAGACATATAGAAAAAAATAACACGACAAAAAACAAACAAAAACAACCCCAAACAACAATACAAACAAAACAAAAAACAAACAAATACTATAATAATATATACACATCATATGATACATAATAAGAACAAACTAAAAAATGAAGTGGTAATGATTATCTGCCTCATCCCAAACATTCATCTTAGTCCGTATTTAGCCAATACATACTTTTACGTAGCTGAATTGAATCTAGATAACCGATAACGCAAAAAAACACTAACTCGCCGGAAATAATACTCACTACAACAACAGTGGGCAACTCAAACATCTGCAAAAGAATAAAAGCAGACGCATACATTAAAGCCGCGATAACAACACCATATAAACCAAAGGCTAACGAATAAGTTAGTTCTCTTTCGTTTTTAACGTTGTAAGCAACAGTTATATTACGCTTAAAAATATTAATCGAATATCTATTGTAAAATCCATATGCAATTAAAAATAATGTGATGAAAGGAATTATGGTTATATAAACAGATGAAGAACTTTTAGTCATCACCCAAGAAATTACGCCAAAAATGCTTGCACCGATTACAAGGAGCAAATAAATTACCATGTGTAACCGAATTAATTTATGGTATCGTTTCTCCGTCATGTTTACAGTTCCTCTCATGAAAATCTGCCATTGATATCTTATAGCAACCCGTTATACATCTGAAACCAACAACACAACACAACAAAACCAACACTATTTAACCTTTCCCAAACACCACCAAACACACACAAAACCAGACAAACAAACCGTGGGGTACAGATTCAACCCTTACACTTAATGTCTGCAGTGGCATAAATCCTAAAAAAACAACCAAACACACCACTACAAAAACACACAACAACCAAACAACCCCAATCCTTTCACACTTAAACCCTCACTTCAAACACCCCACAACACAAACACACCACACACCAAAAATCTCACCATTACGAAAACCCCTAGTGTTACATCCAGTAAGTAATTAGAGTATTGTTGGGTATAGACGTTTTAATTTAATTCTAGCATCTTTAGTAGTGAATTGCCAATTAACCCTCGCAC
>JGI24702J35022_10000466_pt1 | contig 24359 bp, 22 predicted proteins | sample TergutTh196P4_FD_35022 | JGI IMG/M metagenome (IMG submission 35022)
GTTNCTCTATACTTTATCATGACGCTAATATTAAATTTAGCGGCAAAGATAATTATTATTTACGACATATTATTATTGACATGACACTAGAAACCTCTTTATCCGTCAAATATTGTCCGTCTCCAAGTCTTGGCTTGGAGGTTGGGACAATATTTTCTATCGTTTCCGATAAGCGATCCATCGTTTGAAAGAGAGAAGCGAGACGCCTGTCTTCTCTGTTAATTATTTTACTGTTCATATTTCTGTTCATCTGTTTTCACTTTTTTTACTGGGTTAACCACAAGCACTTCCACGTCTTCCGGACGGTAAAACATCTTCCGGTTGATTTGCGTGTAAGGCAACGTACCGTTTGTACGCAGGGTTTGAAGGGTACGCGGACTGATATGTAGTTGTTGGCATACATCCTGATTGTCGTACCATTTTTTTAATCTCTTTTCTCTAAGACGCTGGCAAAGCGTTTCTACCCTACCGGCAAATATTTCTAACCGGAACAGCAGTTCATTAAATGTTTTTTCTTCGATAGTTACCGTATCCATAATTGCTAATTGTCGTAAAAATTGTTTCGAGCAGCAAAGCTATGATGAATTGTTTTCTAAAATTCAACAAAGACTATAAATGTCATCATTCGGCATTATTTTTCATACAGGCTATCTATGAAACGGGTTTCAATATTCCTGAACTTTGTGGCAGTAAAAACAAACAGTATGGAAACTACCATAATAAATACGGAAAAATGGAATGAAATGGTTCGGAAAATTGACCGGATAATCGGATTTATTGAACGGTATACGGAACGGCTTCCTTCCGGTGATGATGTATGGCTGAATGAAACGCAGGTATGTGATTATCTGGAGATAAGTTCAAAAACTTTGCAGCGGCTGCATAAAAGCGGAGAAATAGAGTTTTCCACGATAGCCAAAAAGCATTATTACAAAGCAGACAACATCAAAGCATTGATGGAAAAGAAGTCGGTTAAAAGCAGCCGGGAACAGATGGGAAATTTAAAAAGTTTTTATAAGAAACGGTTTTATAGATGATTAATAATGGTATAAAACCTGAAAAATCTTTTGCTGATATGAAGCCATCATAGTATATCCACAAAGTGCCGTCATTCTGTAATTAAAATTTGTCATATACTAAAATACTGAATATAATGAGTACATCTGTTAAGTTGAAATTCATCCCTTCAAAAGTCAATGGTAAAAGAGGTGTGATTTGTTTGCAATTGATCCATAATCGCAAAATCAAATTACTGAGAACACGTTTTTATTTGTATCCTCATGAATGGAACCCACAAAATGAATCCATACGGTTTGAAAATGCTGATTTTGAAAGAATACCCTCTTTACAATCAATAGAAACAGGATTGGAAAAAGAATTGAGACAAATTAACAAACTTATTCGCTTACTTGAAATACGAGGCAATTACTCAGTAAATGAATTAGTTGATTTGTATACCTGTGATTCACTCAACGGCTATTTGTTTACATTCATTGATCACATTGTGAAAAATCTGAAAGTTGATAACCGCAGAAAGACAGCATCTATTTACAACACAGTCAAGTTGAGTTTTTCTCGTTTTCATTCCGGACAGGATATTTTGATTGACAATATTGACAACCATCTGATACTGAAATATGAAACTTTTTTGAAAAATACAGGCATAAGAAAAAATTCTATGTCTTGTTATATCAGAGCCTTACGATCAATTTACAACCAAGCTGTCAACAGAGGATTAACCACTCAAAAAAATCCATTTAAAGGCGCATATATGGGGATAGACAAAACCGCTAAAAGAGCTGTGAATGAAGATGTAATTATCCGACTCAAGTATATGGACTTATCCGAATACAAGACGTTGGCATTGGCTCGCGATCTCTTTATGTTTAGCTTTTACATGAGAGGTATATCATTCGTAGATATGGCAAATCTCCGGGAGAGTAACATTAAAAATGGATATATCATTTATGCACGCAGTAAGACCGGACAGATACTAACCATTAAAATTGAGGCGTGTACGCAGGAAATCATAACTCGATACCAAACACAAACAATAGATGACTATCTATTGCCTATATATACTGCTAAAAATCAAGACTATATCAGTCATTTGCGGACGTATAACAAACGTCTGAAGAAAATTTCCAGCTTGTTAGAATTAGAAAATCCTTTGAGTTCATACGTTGCTCGCCATTCATGGGCAACGATAGCACTTCGAAAAGGTATTTCCATCGAAGTTATCAGTGAAAGCATGGGACACGAAAGCGAGACCACTACTCGTATTTATTTAGCATCACTTGGTCAATCAACTGTAGATGAAGCAAATGCAAATGTAATAAAATTAGATTAATCGTACAACTTCTTAATAAGAAGTGGTACAAAAGTTACAATGTAACACCGCAAAACTATGAAATATTTCTGAATTAGACATATAATAAATTAAAATAAATTTAACATGTTCATTGAAAACGCAATATTATGAATGTAATTTATTATATATCAATATGTTTAATCGAATATTTATTTGTTCTTATAATGACACTTTACGAATAGAGGTATAAGTCGCTACATATATGACTGTTAGTTAAGGTATCAAAATTTTTATTTCATGATCGTAGCGAAATGTTTATCATTTTGTTTAACTCTTAAAATGGAAAGATTTTTAAGCGACTGGTATTTAGTCAAATATGAGTCAGAAATAGCCGAGTACCACTTCTTATTAAGAAGTGGTGCAAAAACAATTCAAAAAACAATTAATGCAGATTAAATGAATGAACATATTGCCTAAGAAAAAAAATCATGAATTAAAATGGTTCATTTTCTATACAAGCCCAAGAGCAGAAAAAATTGCGTATAAACAACTTGTAGATAAAAGATATGAAACTTTTTTACCATTGCAAAAGAATTTAAAGATTTGGAAAAATAGACAACGTAAGTTTGTTGAGGAACCATTGTTTCCCGGCTATATTTTTGTTAAGAGTCGTTTGTCTGAAATCTATAACATAACAAAAATACGTGGAATTTGTATGTGCATTACATTTGGAGGAAAGCCTTGTACAATTCCGGATAAAGATATTGAAGCTATACAAATCATGATCTTATTTGAACAAGAAGTGTCTTCAAGTAATGATTTTTCAGAGGGAGAAAAAGTTTTCGTAATACGTGGACCATTAACCGGGTATGAAGGAATATTATTTAAACAAAAAGGGAACAGCAAATTTGGAATTCGAGTGCAAGGAGTTGATTTGATTGCTGCAATAAATATATCTATTGAGGATGTACAGAAGCAAAAAATTAGCTGCCCGTAAATATCTTATTGCACACTAAAGAGGTCATAGTTAATTAGTTATTCAATCTTTTTTCAATGAGAAAAAACAGTAATCTGACAAGACTAATGTGTTTTGTGAAAAAAAATGTTATAAATTGTTGTTATTTAAAAATGTTTACTATATTTGCAGCGAATTATTCTCCGAAAAGGTCAATTTTAGTTTTGTGCTAATTGACCAACTTTGTTTTTCCACCTATCTCATAAAATCACTTTTGCAAAACTACTAAATCTGAAATATAATAATATACTCCAAGATTTGTTTCTAAGGAATAGATACATATTTTTCAAATTTTCAAAAAAATACTTTTATCTTTTTAATCTTGTCTGTTAAACACATACAATCTTTTTTGTTCTCATAATTAAAATTTCAACTTATTCCCTCAACTTTTTAACAGATTGAGATGAAGGAAATTTTAAAAGAAATAGCTAATTCGATTAAAGAACACAAAGCCCGTTCAATACTAATGGGTTTTGGTATTGCGTGGGGAATGTTCATTCTGATTGTTCTTTTGGGTGCCGGAAATGGATTCCGTAGCGGTATGTTAGCTATGTTCAGCGGATATGCTTCTAATAGTATATGGGTAACCGGACAATGGGTAACTCAAGCAAAAGCAGGAGGAATACAATCCGGATCACGGGTGCATTTTGATGAGTCTATTGAAAACAGATTGCTACAACGCTTTCCTCAAATTCAATCCATTTCATCGGAAATCAGTTTGGAGTATTCCAATCCAATCGGATATAAAGGTTATATCGGTTATTTTGCAGTAAAGGGAATTAACCTTGACTATAATTCCATCAAATTATTAGAAATAGAAGAAGGTCGATTTTTGAACAAATTGGATTATAAAGAATTGAGGAGAGTAGTAGTCATTGGAAGTCGTGTAAAGGAGACATTATTCAAAAACGAAAATCCCATAGGTAAATACATCAGTATTTCCGGAGTTTTTTTTCAAGTGGTAGGTACTTTGAAAACGGGAACAATTTTCAGTATGGCAGAGCAAAATAATATTTACACACCAATAACAAGCTTGTATTACACCTTTAATCTGCCTAAAGAATTCTTGACTTTTGGCGCTCTTTTACATGATAAGACAGCTGTTGAAACCTTTGAAACCGAATTGCGAAATTTTCTGTCTCAGGAAATCGGATTTGATAAAAATGATAGAAATGCTTTACTTGTCAATAATATTCAACTTCAAGTAACAGCGTTTAACAGTCTTTTCAATGGCATTGATATTTTCTTGTGGGTGCTGGGAATCTGTTTTTTACTGTCTGGAATGATTGGGATAACCAATATTATGTTAGTAGTGGTAAAAGAACGAACGGTTGAAATTGGTATTCGGAAAGCATTAGGCGCTACGCCCGAAAGCATTGTTTGGCTGATTGTTTCGGAAGCCTTGATTATTACCGTTTTTTTTGGATTAATTGGACTATTATTGGGTTATGTGGGAATGGGCGTTTACAATTGGATTGTTTCTGCCTTACAAACCGGACAACCGGAAATCTTTGCACGAGCTTCACTCAAAGGCTATATTGTTGTATCAGCATTTGTACTGCTGATTGTTTCAGGAGTAGTTGCCGGATTGTTTCCGGCAAAAAAAGCAGCGCAAATCATGCCGGTCGAAACATTAAACAAGGCGGTTTAATATGACAAAGAATACTAAGCTACAATACGTAATTATTATCTTGATATTCATCGGCTTATGTGTAGGGGCAATTCTATTTTCGGAAAATCAATCTGAAAAACAAAATCTTTTATCTCAAACCATTATACCTCAAATAACTACCATAACGCAAAAAAAAGTAATTTCAGGGAATTTGTATCCGATCCGCGAAATAGAGGTCAAATCAACAATATCGGGTATTTTGGAAGAATATTATGTTCAAGTAGGAAACAACATACGGAGAGGAGATAGAATCGCTAAAATAAAAACGCTTTCGGAACCTACTCAAATAGAAAATGCTAAAATGAATTTAAGGACAACCGGTATTACTTTCGAGAGAGATCAACGTAACTATGAAAGAGATAAACAACTGTATGAAAAAGGTGTAATATCTCGATTTGAGTTTGAAGAAATCTCCAAAATTTACCGAATAAGCAAAGAGCAATACGAATATGCACAAAACCAATTGCACTTATTGGAAGAAGGCTATATTCCGGCAAGTAATGTTTCAAATGTGGTAATTGCTACTGCCGACGGCGTTCTCATCGATTTGCCGTTGCAAGAAGGAACACCGGTATCAGAACGTAATAATTTCAGAGACGGAACCACTGTTGCTCTAATCGCTCGTTTGGATTCTTTCTTATTCAAGGGACGAGTTGTTGAAAACGACGTTTTGACATTGAGACAAGGAATGAAATTAACTGTTATGCCAACTTCTATGACAGATTTTCAAACCGAAGCGACTATCCGGAAAATATCTCCGAGAGGCTACTGGGACCAAGGAATGATGAAATACGATATTGAGGCGGTATTTACACTTCCCGACATGGTCCGAATTTACTCAGGCTTCAATGCTACGGCAGAATTTATATTGAATAAAAAGGAAAATGTATTGGCAGTTCCGGAAGTTTGTTTGATTTTTCAGAATGATTCAACGTTTGTGGAGGTGCTGGAAAATGGAAAATTCGAGAGAAGAAGGATAGAGGCAGGAGTGTCGGATGGAGTGAGTATAGAGATTTTAAATGGGATTGATGAAGAAAATAGAATAAAAAAATGACAAACCCTGAAGGTAAACCGGGGAAAATGTTTACCAAAGTATAATTTAAATTTTTTTTCAATTATGGAAACCAAAAAAAGAAAATTGGAAGTTGAGAATGCTTTTGGAGAAGATTGGTGGTGTGCTGCCTGTGGGCTTTGCGTACTTCCTCCAGAGCTTTGGTTAGCTGCTGCTGTATTCTTTATGGCTGGCAGTGAGTAGCAAGTTGTCTTAGTAATCTAACTTCGCAAAATCATTATCCATAAAATTAAGAATAGTTGCGAAGGGATGTAAAAGAAAAGGGTAACGAACTATCCAAAATGTTTAATATTTATCTAACTGAGTTTAATTTTCTGATGTTTTGAGGGATATTAAATAATTTTGGATAGTTTACCCTGATTGTAACATATTAAAAATAAAAAATAAAAAAAATGATACCAACATTAAATTCTTATAGAATATATATTTATCCCAATAGTGTTTCTTTATACCTAAAGAGTAATGAATCTATTATTATTTCAAATGATGGATGGGAAATATTAAAACATTGCGATGGGACAAAAACGATAGATATGATACATACTCTATTAAACATTGAAACTGAAATTAGCAAAGAAGATTTGATAAAATTTATTTCAATTGCTCACAAAAAAAACATTATAAAATTTATTGATAATTTCAAAAAAGAACACACTAAAATATTTGGTAATGAAAGCTCAATTCCTCCACAGATTTGTTCTATAGAATTAACCGATAGCTGTAACCTTGAATGTAAATATTGTTATGGTGAGTTTAAAAGAGGCGAAGGAAAATTCTGGAATATAGAAGATATAAAATTATTATTTGATAATTTATCTAAAATAGGAGTGATTGCTCTCGAATTGACAGGAGGGGAGCCTTTGTTACATCCGAATTTTAAGGAGATATTAGAGATAGCGTTATGTAAATTTGAAGTAATAAATATTTTAAGTAACGGGGTTCTTTTTGATGATGAAGTAATCAATATTATTAAAGAGCACAAGCATAGGGTTGCAATACAAATAAGTATTGACGGTTGTTCTGAAGAAACAAACTTTAAAGTAAGAAGGGTAAAAAATACATTTAATAAAACAATGAATACACTCAAGCGTTTTAGAGAGGGTAATGTTTTTTGTAATACCGTTTATATGATTACTGAAGAAAATAAACATGAAATTCCTGATATATGCGAATTATTTAGGAAAGAAAAATTAACAAATCTGTTGCTTTCAAAGGCAGCTCCATTTGGAAGAGGATGTGATCATAAAGATTGTTTAGTAAATAAAGATGATGAAACAACTAACATGATAAAAAAAATGCTGGAAAAATATCCGGATATATTTTCAAAAAAACATTATCAACAGCAACAATGGTATGAAGACGCCAAAGACATGACAAAATTCACTATTAGTAATTGTGGTACCGGCTGGAAAGCAGTCTCAATTACATCTAACGGAGACGTAAGATCTTGCCCATTGCTGGGAGAAGTTGGAAAAATGGGGAATATTTTTAAGCAAGATATTTGCGAGATAACAAATTCAGATAAAAGTAGATTTTATTTGAATTTTTCAAAGAAACACGAAGAAAAAATTTGTCATAATTGTGAATATGAATATTATTGTGCAATGTGTATTACAAGGATATATGTAGCAAACCTTCAAAGAATTAGGAATGGAATTGATTTATGCGAAATTGCAAAAAGAAATGAAATGGATAAATATTGTGATTTTGGCTCAAACTCCATTAATTTTAAATTTACAATTTAACCCTGTGGGTATGTTAAAAAAGTTTGCATACTTTACCTGCAAATTTTGAAAGAAATTTTGGTTGTGTCATAAATCAAATGCATTTCTTATCTTTGTCCTCAAAAAGTCATGGTTCATCAGCAAACGATTCACTGCCGATATTGCTCAGCGACAGATTTACGGAAAAACGGGAAGTGTACTAATGGCACTCAACGTTATTTTTGCAAGTCATGCCAAAAGCAATTTCGACTAAACTACCGTTACAATGCGTATAAACAAGGAGTCAGAGAAAAAATCATAGAACTGACGCTCAACAGCAGTGGCGTTCGAGATATTGGCAGAGTATTATGCATCAGTAAAGACACGGTAACGTCCGTATTAAAAAAAAACTCTAAAGACGAACCCTTATTTCTTAACAAAGGACGAAGTCAATCGGTTTGAAAATTTGGAAGTCGAAATACGTATGGAAGAAGAAATGGACGAGTTTTGGAGCTTTGTCGGGAACAAATCCACTCAACGTTGGACTTGGTACGCCATAGAAAGACAAAGTGGTTGTATATTAGCTTGGCATAACGGAAAAAGGCAAGATAAAGACTTTCTGATACTTTGGAAACTGCTTGACAGATTTCCTATTTCTGTTTATCATACAGATAATTGGAGTTCTTATTCTAAATATATACCGCCCAATAGGCATCGAATTGGAAAGGATAGAACATGGAAAATAGAGAGGAAGAATCTCAACTTCAGAACGCACATAAAGCGATTAAATCGCAGAACGATCTGTTTCTCGAAAAATGAACAGATACACGATAATGTGATAGGAATGTATATTGAAACTTTCTATTACAAAACAGGAAAGTATGGAAATAATCAATTCATTTGATTTATGACATGACCGAAATTTTTATACGTCTGTGTGGAATATCGAAAATTTCATCTATATTTGTGGCTATCATTTTAAGTCAACAACGGAACAATGTCAAATAAAATATTCAATAGAATTTTCAATAAAAAAACTCAAGATATGCCTTGCTTATGGAAGAACCTTAAGGAAGAAGATTTTAATTTCAATTTGATTGAACATTATTTCAAACACAAGACCCATTTTAATGAGTTTCAGATTATTAGTGACCAAACAATGAATGACATAGATTTTCACGAACTATTTATTTTTATGGATAGAACCCATTCAAAAATTGGTCAACAATATTTATATGATCGACTACTCACCATCGATGCAAGAATAGATTTTCGTGAACAAGAACAAATTATTGACTATTTTATTAAAAAAGAAGGAATAAGGATTAAAACACAGTCCTTATTGTCAAAATTGAATCGAAGAGAAGCATATTATATATCAAATTTATTTCTCGATAGATATATATCAAAACCGAAATGGTTTTGTTTGATTGGAATATTGTCTGTTATTAGTTCCGTTGTTCTTGTTTTTATGTTGTTTTATAGCAAACTACTTATCCTGCTGCTAAGTATCTATTTAGTTAATATGGCTATTCATTTTTGGAATAAAAAAAACATTATGGTATACATGGATTCTATTCCACAACTACCTGTGTTTTGCGGCATCGCAAAAGAAATGATCAAGATGAACATTGTACTTGGACAAAAACAACTGATTCTTTGCTCAATTGGATCAATCCTTGAATTAAAAAACAGTATAAAGTTTTTTAAAATTGATACCGGATTTAAGTCTGAGGTTGAAGTTTTTGTGAAATTTATTTGGGAAATTACTAAAATACTCTTTTTAATAGAGCCTTTAATCGTTTTTTATGTTTTAGAAAAATTGAATAGAAAAAGAGAAGATATTCAAACAATATTTGAGTATTTAGGAAGAATTGATAGTGCTATTTCTGTGGCTACAGTCAGACAGACAATGCCTTATTATTGCAAACCAAATCTGTCGAAAATAACCAAATCACTTTCATTTACTGATATTTATCACCCGCTAATTCCAGATTGTGTTTCTAATTCTTTGGAAATAAAAAATAAATCTATTTTACTAACAGGTTCAAATATGTCTGGAAAAACAACATTTATCAGAACCGTTGCTGTTAATTTATTATTAGCACAAGCTATAAATACTTGTTTTGCAAAAAACCTTAAACTACCTCAAACGCGATTGTTTTCCGCAATCAGAATTACCGATGATTTATTTAGCGATAAGAGCTATTATTTTGAAGAAGTGCTGACAGTTAAAGATATGATAAACGAGAGTTTATCTGGATCAAACAATGTGTTTTTTTTGGATGAAATTTTTAAGGGAACTAATACGATTGAAAGAATTGCTGCGGGAAAAGCAGTTCTTTCCTATCTCGCAAAATCAGAAAACAATATTGTATTTGTTTCTACACACGATATAGAATTGACTGAATTATTGGAAAATACTTTCGATTTATATCATTTTACAGAGGTAATTCAAGGCGATAAAATTCATTTTGATTATATGTTAAAAAAAGGTAACCTCTCAACCAAAAATGCTATTCGAATATTGGAAATAAACGGTTATCCCAGTCAAGTAGTAGATGAAGCGAAAAGAATATCAACACATTTAGAACATAGTAGTTCTATCTCAACACTAAGGACACTATGAGTATTCGTATTGGATTAATAGATAGCGGAATAAATGCTAACCATTCGTTAATAACGAAAAACAATATTATTGTTGATGGGTGGAAAGGGACTTATTCCGACTTTAATGATTTTTTAGGGCATGGGACACAATGTGCCGGATTAATCTTGAAGTCATCAGAAAATATCTCCCAAATCTTCAATGTTAAGGTTTTCGATAAGCATTTGAGAACAACAACTAGAAATATCTTAGACGCATTACAATGGTGTATCAGTAATCATATCCAATTGATAAATCTAAGTTTGTCTGTTAGTGATATAAATTACTATTATGAATTCAAACAGATTTGTGATGAGGCAGCTAAGAAAAACATTATTATCGTTGCATCAGCAGATAATATAGGGCGTTCTTGTCTTCCTGCGTATTTAAGTAATGTTTTAGGAGTTGGAGTTGCCAAAATTAATAATGATCATGATTTTTATTATACGGATTCATCTATACAGTTATATTCAAATGGTATGAATCCTAACTCTACGATTAATCAACAGAATGCACACGCTACAAGTTTTGCAACCGCCCGTATAACGGGGAGAGTTGCTACTATACTACAAAAATATCCTCAAATTGATTTTAATCAATTGAAAAATGTGTTGCAATTGGAGTCTCTCCCATTAAAAAAAGAAAAAATTTTAATAAAAAACAAAAAAGTAGATTTAAATAAATGGACAATCCCAATTTCTTTAAACAAACTCAATAATACAAAATTAATTAGTAAAGAATTACAAAGCATTTCTGATCGACATATTACTAATAATCAAAAATTAAATATAGCATTGATTAATTTGACCAATGAAGTTGACATTATTAATATTGAATTAAAACTCAAAAATGAATTTATAAAAAAAAATAAAAAAGTCGTACATATAAGTTCAAGTACTAAGGCAGAAACATTTGGTTTCAACTATTTTTTCCCGTCTTATAGGGAAATACCTGAAAAACTACATTCCGCTTATGCAAAAGCGTTAGTTGAAACAATAAACAATAATCATCCGGATACAGAATTAGTAATTATAGGAATGAATAAATCAGTTGTGCCATCGAATATTAACGGTTTAAGTTTTTTCGATAACTACAGTATACCGGAACTTTCTTTGTTTTTTGGATTTCAATTAGATACTTGTATATTTGTTGTAAATGAATTAACGGAATTCGGGTATATTCAAAGAAATATTGATTGTATGAAAAGCTTATTTGATGCTGAAACTATGTTTATCATTTACAGTAGTTTGTGTCACAGCACAGAAGAAAAAGACATGACGCAACTTATACCAAATTTTGAACAAGTTAAGAAAATATCAACTGATCGATTTAAAAAATTACAAACCGAAATACATGACAAGTTGAATATTGGTATTTATGATATAAATGACAAAAAATATCACAAAAATATTTTCGATAAAATTTCAGATACATTTAATTAGATTAGGTTAGATTAGATTAGATTAGAGTTTATATTGGATGGGATTTTATTTAGCTGATTATCTATTAATTGCAAAGGCGAAATTTTAAAGTGATTTTATTTTACTGTAAATCAATCATATAAAAAACATCTATTTTGCAAATCGTTTATAATCAAAGTTAATGATACACTATTGAATATATTGTCTATTGATTAAAACTTGCAAGTATACTTATTAATCACATGATAGCTATTGATCACATCTCAAAAAAATACACCAGCACTACCGCCTTAGACAATGTCAGTTTTTCTATTCCGCAAGGTTCCATCTTTGGCTTTCTTGGTCCCAATGGCGCCGGGAAAACCACATTGATCCGCATTTTGACCAGAATTATTGTTCCTGACTCTGGACATGTGCTAATCAATGAACAGCCGTTGAATAAGTTAAGTGTAAAACAAATCGGTTACTTGCCAGAAGAGCGTGGCTTGTACAAAAAAATGAAAGTTGGCGAACACGCCATTTACTTAGCTGTTTTGAAAGGGCTCGGCAGCCAAGAAGCAGAAAAGAGACTTAAACAATGGTTTGAAAAGTTGGATATTTCCGATTGGTGGGACAAAAAAATAGAAACCCTTTCGAAGGGAATGCAGCAGAAAATCCAATTCATTGTTTCGGTGGTTCATCAACCTGATCTACTGATTTTGGACGAGCCATTTTCCGGATTGGATCCGGTAAATCGTGAAACGCTCGGCAATGAAATTTTGGAACTAAACCGGTCCGGAATGGCTATCATACTTTCTACCCATGACATGGGCTCTGTAGAACAATTTTGCGATCGAGTCGTGCTGATTGACAAAGGCAACGTGCTTTTATCCGGCAAGGTAAATGAGATCAGACAAGCAAGAAAATCGTTTTTGTACGAATTTTGCTTCAAGCGAAACGATGAGCTATTTATTAATCAGTGTGCAGCATTAGATGCAACAATAGTATTTATAGAAAAAAATGATACAGGTATTTACATCAAAGCGCAATTCCATAACGAACAGGAAACCGAAACACTGCTGACTCGCACGTTGGAAAAAATCGGTTTGATTTCTTTCCGTGAAATCTTTCCTTCCATGCACGATATTTTTATTGAATCCGTTTCCCGTACAACCGCAAATAATTTTTTATCGCTATGAACGAAATGTTTCATGTCATCCAACACGAATACCTAAAAAGGGTTCGTACTAAATCGTTTGTACTTATCACTTTATTAACGCCATTGTTGCTGTCCATGCTTTTTATATTGCCAACCTACTTTGCCACAAAACATGAAGATCTCAAACAAATGAAAATCGGTTTTGTAGATCCGGATAATGTATTGAATGAGGCTTTCGATGATTCGGATTTTTTTGCCAGACTGCTCTCCAATCAAACGGTTGAAGATATAAAAAACTTGGTGTTATCCAATGAATGGGAGGGAATTGTGTATGTGAAAAAATCCGACTCTGCCGGAACAGCGATTCAATTCTATAGCAGCAAGCAACCCAGCGTGTTTCTACTAAACCAGATAAGGTCATCTATACAAAGGGTAATTGTCAGTGAAAAATTAGTAGTTTATGGCATTTCGGATGTAAACGAGTTGATTCATTCTGCTAGTGCATCTATCACCGTAGAAAACATTCGGGTCAGCACAGAAAAAACACAAATTGTAAGCTACCAATATCAACGACCGTTGTGCATGGTCATAGGAGTAACTATTTATATGTTCGTTCTGCTGTTTGCATCCCAAGTGATGCGGAGCGTAATGGAAGAAAAATCGAACCGGATCGTTGAATTAATCATAACCTCTATTTCTCCGGTTAAATTCATGGCGGGGAAAATTGCCGGTGTTGCGTTGGTTGGTTTGACACAAATCGCTTGTTGGATTATTCTTATGAATGGTTTAATGATGTTCCTTTCAAACTTTGCCGATATAACTTCATCCGGCTCCATGAATTTTTTTGTAAATCAACGCATTAGTCAAGAAGATGTTGATCAGATTCTTAGCAATCTGAACCAAATTGATTTCAATGCTATTATCCCTGCATTTGCATTTTTCTTTATCGGTGGTTATTTACTGTATTCTTCCATATTTGCAGCCATAGCGGCTACGGCGAATCACAGCGATGATATACAAAGGATAACAATGATAGTAACATTTCCGTTAATTTTAGCAATTTTAGTTTTATCAAACACCATTAACGGTCCCGACAGTTCGCTTTCCTACTGGTTTTCCATTATTCCCTTTACTTCTCCTATTGTTATGATGGGACGTATTGTATATGGAGCGCCTGTTCAAGACATTTTGTTATCTATCTTTTTTCTAATAGCCACAGTGGTACTTATTGTCTGGCTATCAGGCAAAATTTACAAAATGGCTATCTTATATTCCGGAAAAAAAATGACCGGAAAAGAAATACTATCATGGATTAGAAATAGTAACAACTAATTTTTTTAATATGAACACCTTGTTTTTAACGCTTTTTCGTCCGGTAAAAGCCTTTAATCTATTGAAAGCAGAACAGTTTTCGGCAATAAACTTTGTATTAGTACTAACATTAATGATGGTAAATTTGATTTTGCTTATTCCGGTTAGCGAAAAAATACTGCAAATAACTGTTTCTACTATGTCTATGCCTCAAAATCAAGTAGACACAATGCTTCAAGTAGCCCATAAAATGCGGTATTTACAAATTGCAGGATCAGGAATACTTTACCTTGTTATGTTCTTTTTTTATGCACTGATATTGTACTTAATTGTTCTTATCACAAGAGAAAAATTGAATTATAAAAAAGCATTGCAATTATTGATCACTTGTTTTTTAATTATTCCCATAGGCGATTTAATCAACACGGTATTTGTATATATGCGGGGGGTGGATAATATTACGCACTTATATGATATGTATTTGACAGGACTTAATTTACTAATTTCATTTGAACAAATAGGCACAATAGAATATGTTTTTTTAAGTTACATCAATCCGTTTCAATTGTGGTTTGCGGTTTTACTGAGTATAGGATTAAAAATCTTTACAGAAATGAAAATGACGAAAGCCTTAATGATTGGAGTAGTATTTTGGTTGATTACAGTATTATTTCCTGTTTTATCCGTTTTTCTTTCTCAGACAGCAGTAGGGAGCAGCGGATTGAAGTAAGCAATCTAAAAATTTATTTCAGTACAAGGTGAAAGAACTTCCGCTTTTTTGTAAAAATAAAACGGATATTTCCATTCCAATTTTTGCAATTGCCTTTATTGCGCTTTTGGGATATGAGATAATCAATTATTATTTTTCAGCCTATCAGGCAAATAGCATCCTTTTTTTGCAGGATTTTCTTGCGGTTTTATTCTGTATATTTGTTATATATAGTTTATTAGCAAGTAATAAATACAAAAAATATGGTATTGTTTTTGTTAATATACCAGTCGGTTTATTGACATTTTTCAATTTGCCGGTTTTCTTTTTCCGTTATTACGAAGCAGGCATATATGGATTCGATGATTTTTCGCAATTTCGTTTCTTGTATATGCCATTGGGATTTTTATCCAATGAGTGGGTAACAATTATGCTATGTTTGTTACCGTTTCCCATTATTGGTTTGTTTTTGTTTTGGAAAAGAGCATTTGTCCGTTACGGATTTTTGTTGATTACAGGTTTGCTTGTATTCAATATTTTCATTTCTTTTTCTCGTGCAGGAATTTTAGCGTTTTTGCTGTTTGTTGGGTTGTTAAACATCTTATTTTATTTTTATCGTATTTGTTCGATAAAAAAACTATTGCTTTGTAATGGCATTTTAGTAGTCTTTTTTATCCTTTTTGCTTTCTGCTTTTCCGAAAGCATCCAGTCTTCCATTTATCAAACCAACAGTCATCAACGAAGTACGGAAGGAAGATTAAGACAGTGGGAAGCAGTTTCCTCTTTGTCAAATCAATATCCGTTTTGGGGAATAGGCTCAAAAAATTACGCATTGCTTGGTCGTCAATCCCAAGAAATGAATTTAGAAAACTCGTTTAGCGGACGAGTAAATAACACTTACTTACAATTAATTATAGAAAAAGGATGGATTGGTGCTCTATTGTGGTTTGGTGTAATTGTTATGCTTACTTTTCGTTTGTTTCGACAAATGAATAAAGAAAAGGATTTGTCGGATAAAGTGATAGACTGTATTTTATTTTCGGCTATTTTAGCAATTTTGTTTAGAGAAATCTTCTTTTCATCTTTGCTTTATAATAACGGAATTTTATTGTTGTTTTTTATATTATTGATTTTCAATCACAAAGAGGATAAGCCCATAAAAATTCCAAAATTGTTTTTTGCTGTATTTATTGCAATATTTTCATTTGGGATTATTTATTTTCACTTGAAGAAACCGGACAATGCCTTGGCTTACGCAATTAAAGGTTTGGAATATGAACGTTCTACTGACATTCAATTATCATACAATCAGTTAGAAACATATTCAAAAACCGGCAATGATACAATCACAAAAGCGATTCAACAATATAAAGAGGCTTGCTTCTTGAGTCCACATGATGCTTTGTTTCAACACAATTTAGGCTGGTTGTATTGGATGGATAACCAACCGGATTCGGCAATAATGTATATTTCTCAAGCAATTAAAACAGACCCCAATACTGCGATTTATCGACTCAGTAAAGGATTAATTCTTGAATCACAAGAACCGGAACAGGCATTTGAACAATATAAGCAGGCAATATTATTGTCGCCCGACATAACAGATTCTCAGTTTTTCAAAGATTTTGAAAAACGTAATTCGATAAAAGCAAAGGAAATATTACAAAATGCTTACGAAGAAATTTTAGCAATACAATCCGTTCGATACAGTTCTATTATTGAGGCAAAATTAGGAAAAATATTATTGTCTATGGGAGAAATTGATCGTGCATACGATATATTAAGTCAAGTTGTTTTAATTCACCCGAACCTGAACCGTCCCTGGTATTATTTGGGATATATGGAACAACTAAAGGGGAGTGAAAAAGCAATTGAGGATTATTATAAAAAATCACTTTTCTTGTCGCCTTTCGATCACTTGCCACTTTATGCTTTTGCTTCCTATTATAAAGAAGTTGGCAATGATTCAAGATCGGATTCATATTTTAAGTCAGCAGAAAAGGCATGGAAAAACAAGCGTTCCGTTCATTCTCTCCGATGTAAACGTATGTATTATATGGATACAGAGAAAGACAATGTAATTCCACAAGGACTTTTGGACTATATTTCTCCAACCTTTAATTTAAAAATAGAGAATGTAAATTTAGAATACATATAAGTTATCATGGCAAGAACGAGAACTCATTTAAAAAATTTCATAGTTTTTTTTGTTTTTTTGTTTTTTTTGTGTTCCTGCGAGCGAAAAAATAAGTTAGAAAAGGCATTGTCTTTTGCAGGTAAAAATAGAGTAGAGTTAGAAAAAGTATTACAATACTATTCTTCCGAACCGGGAGATAGCTTAAAATATAAAGCGGCTGTATTTTTGATTGAGAATATGCCGAATTACTATTCTCTGCAAAGCAAGGAAATAGATTCGCTTCGATTGTCTGTTAAAGAATTTGCCCTTCGAAATGAATATGAACCCAATGAGCATACTCGCATGATTCTGGCAAGTGCATTCGAGGGCAAATATACTATTCCGCCTAGTCAAAGCTTAAAAAAAATATATGACTCACACATTATAACTGCTCCTTTTTTAATAGAGAATATCGAATTGGCTTTCGATACTTGGCAAAAAACAGCGTGGAAAAATTCCGTTTCCTTTGAATCCTTTTGCAGGGAAATATTACCTTATCGTTCCGGATATGGACCTTTGGAAAGCTGGCGAAAATTGTATGGCGATATGTTTCAACCGTTAATCGAAAATTTACAAGATAAAAGCGATATTGTGAAAGCCGGACAATTGGTTTATGATAGTATTTTTAATCAACGCTGGTTGTTTGATAATGAAATAAGAAATGAACATCTTGGAGCAGCTACACTCTTAAAAACACGAATAGGCGACTGTTATTTATTAGCACATTATGCAACTTACGCATTTCGGTCAGTGGGTATTCCGGCAGGTATTGATTGTATTTTGCAGAATCCGGATATGCTGTATAAACAACATTATTGGAATTATATGAAAAATTTAGACGGAAAAACCATTCCTTTTGAACTCTACCAAACTCCTCCGGCGTATCAGCCAAATGTTATTCCACGAAAAAAAGGAAAAGTTTATCGTATATATTTCGATAAACCGGAATCAACTTTTGTCGTTCAGTACAAAGAAGAACGATTACCACGACTCCTAAGTGATCCACATTTAGAAGATGTTTCGGACATTTATTTCAAAGGAGCAAAAGTAAGCATTGATGTAAAACATTTGGAAGGAAAACTTGTTTTTTTAGGTGTTTTTAATAATAAAACATGGATTCCAATTACTTGTATACGAGCAAAAAATGGGAAAGCAATTTTTCCACATTTGGAACCGGACATCGTTTGGCAAGCTTTATCTTTCCAAAACAAGCGGCTTGTTCCGGTTTCCTTACCTTTCATCAGTGAAGAAACCGGAGAATGTCGTTTTTTATATCCGGATAATGATAATACACAAACATTAGAATTGGAACGGAAATATCCTTTACCTGATTGGTTGCCTGTTTTTCGACACCGTTCAGTAGGTGGATTGTTTGAAGGTTCCAATACAGAAGATTTTATTGACGCTACATTGCTTTATACAACTGTCGATTCATTGGATATGCGTTGGCGTAAAGTTTTTATTGATTGTCCTCAATCGTTTCAATATCTGCGGTATTACTCTGCACCTGACGGGCATTGTAATATAGCAGAAATTCGTTTCTTCTCATCTGGAAGAGAATTGACAGGAGAAGTTATCGGTACAGAAGGGACAACAAATTTTTTAAGATCCCGATTGAAATGTGCTGCCTTTGACGGAGATCCCGAAACTTATTTCGATTCTTCTTCACCGGATGGAGCTTGGACGGGTTTAAAATTATCGAAACCGGAAAGAGTAACCGAAATTGAATTTCTATTTCGAACAGATGACAACAATATTCGAGAAGGAGATGTATATGAACTTTTTTACTTCTCCGAGAAAGGCTTAGTCTCATTAGGAAAACAAACTGGAATTAAGAATGGAGTTTTGTATTATCATGGAGTGCCTTCCAATGCTTTATATTGGTTGCAAAATGAAACACGAGGTAGAGAAGAACGCATTTTTACCTATGAAAACGGGGAACAGGTGTGGTGGTAATTTGATTGATTAAATAATTGTATGAGTAAATATTTTTTTTTGCTATTCGCTTGTTTGACCTTTTGCATATCTTGCAGGCGAGAGGCGGATGATTTGGAAAAAGCCTTGCGTCTTGCCAAAAAAAACCGTCCTGAATTGGAAAAAGTACTGGAACATTACAGTATAACCCCAACAGATAATTTAAAATTAAAAGCCGCTGTATTTCTGATCGGAAACATGGACGGATTTTTTTTCTATACTTCATCTGAATTAGATATTTATTATGCTGCATTAGATTCCATTTTTTCCTTGAACGAGCGTTATGAGTATATTACAGAAGAACAGCAAAATTTACTGAACCGGTTGAAGAAACCGAACCCGAGTAATTTCAAGACTATCCGGGATATTCAATATATATCTGCCAAGTTCTTAATCGACAATATCGACAGGGCATTTGAAGATTGGAAATTGCCTCATGCAAAAGCGTTGGATTTTAACGAATTTTGCGAATACCTTTTGCCCTATAAATCGGGATGGGTAGAACGTCCGGATTTTTGGCGTTCTACCTACAAAGATACCTTTTTAGCATACGCAAAAGCAGGAATAGATATATCCTGCAATCCCGACAGCGGATTAATTTCAAGCGTTCCGTCCATTGTTCTTAACGGGAAAAACTATATCTCTATCCTTGAAAATTTCGACACGATCCCTTCATTCACAATAAGCTGTTGGGTTAATCCGTCCGAGTACAGGAGGAATGCCCGCCTGTTTGACTTTGGCAGGGATGGCTCCTGGTATGTTTGCTTTATACCTTATAACTATGATGGAGTAGCTCAATTCCAGTTAGTAACTATGCCTTATATTTGGGATGGTATACCACACAACAATCCTTTACCGCTTGCGCAGCGTTCACACATTGCTATTACTTACTCCGAAAACATCATTTCATTCTATATCAACGGCATCTTGCAAAAAAGGACAAGAACTCGTTTAACAAGTACAGATTTGACCAATAACTATATAGGCAGATCATAGGGTGTTTCCGACAGTGATAATTATCTTAGAGGAGAAATAACAGATTTTCGTATGTATAACAGGGAATTGAATTTTACCGAAATTTGCCACATTGCCGGAAAAACAGATTTGCCTGGATGGAGACCTCGCGTTCAACTTATTGTACAGGGAATAGGTCATGCCTATACCGTAAGAGGCATTGATGAGGTACTACAGGGAGGATACCGTGCAGTTCAACTCATTAATATGAAACAAGCGGCATGTAATGACTATGTGGTTTTGGGTACATCTATTTTCCGGTCTCTAGGTATTCCTTCGGGCATTGATTTCATTCCACAGTGGGCAAGTAGAAGTAGAGGACATTCATGGAATGCAATTTATACAGGTAATGGAAAGTTAGACGATTATTCATTCGGTGATTGGATGGACAGCATCGGGCACCACATCAAAGTGCATGGAGAAAAAGCGGGCAAGGTTTTCAGAAGAACCTATGCTAAACAGCCGGAAAGCCTTGTGATTCAATCAGAAAAAGCCGGAAACTTACCTCCCCTCTTTCGTGATCCCCGTCTCAAAGATGTTACTGACAACTATTTGGAATGCATAGATATAACCATTCGCCTTACACAAAAACCTGCGAAAAATAACAACTATGTTTATTTGAGTAATTTTAATAACCGTGATTGGATTCCGGTGCATTGGGGTGAAATCGACGAAGGAAAAGCTGTTTTTACCAAAATGGGGAAAGGTATCGTTTACTTACCTGTTTATTATCACAGAAATAGCATCCAACCTGCCGCAGAACCTTTTATACTTACCAAAGAGGGAGAAATAAAAGTAATCGTTCCCGATCATTCGAGAACACAATCATTGATTTTGACCCGGAAATACAAACCCGGCATTGTCCCTCAAAAAGGCGAATTACTCGTGGGGGGCAGGTTCCAGGTGGCAAGCAGGGAAGATTTCAGCGATTCGTTGACGGTATGTGTTGTGAACGAAGCGGCAGAAATACGCTACAATTCGGTTGATTTAACATTGGATAAGCCTTATCGTTATTTCCGGTTTGTGGGAGCTCCCAACACTTGGGGGGGGGAAATTTCAGAAATAGAAATTTATTCCGTCGAATCCGGAAGTAAGTTGTCGGGAAACGTAATCAGGAACAGGAACAGTCCGGTGGGTTGGGAAGTGGAAAACGTGTTCGATGGTGATCCGTTAACTTCTTACCGGTGTGTATGGGGTGAAACAGGATGGGTGGGTTTGGATTTCGGAAAACCGGAGCATATTGCCCGGTTCCGTTACCTGCCTCGCAACGATGATAATTTCATTAAAGAAGATGAAGAGTACGAGCTTTTTTATTGGGACAACAACCGATGGAATTCGCTGGGAGAACAAACCGGGACCTCCAAACAATACCTTGAATATACGAATGCTCCTCTCAATGCTTTGTTTTGGTTACGCAATCTTACCAAAGGCAGAGAAGAACGAATTTTTACATACGAAAACGGAGAGCAGATATGGTGGTAGAAAAGGAAAAAAATGTATGATAAAAATTGAGAATATACATAAATATTATTCAACATCTCTACAGCCGTTACATGTATTAAAAGGCATTAATTTGACAATTGAACAAGGAGAGATGATTTCTATAATGGGATCATCTGGGTCAGGTAAATCTACTTTGCTAAATATAATGGGGGTTTTAGATAATTATGATGAGGGTAATTATTATTTTGACAATCATTTGTTGAAAAATCTAACAGAACGAGAAGCTGCTATCTATCGAAATAAGCATCTTGGTTTTGTATTTCAATCCTTTAATCTAATTGAATACAAAAATGCTTTAGAGAATGTAGCACTTCCACTTTATTATCAAAAAATAAAAGAGAAAGAACGTAATAAAATTGCTTTGCATTATTTAGATCAATTGGGATTAAAAGATTGGTGGCATCACAAACCAACCGAACTATCCGGAGGACAAAAACAACGGGTTGCCATTGCTCGCGCTTTGATTACTAATCCCAAACTAATTCTTGCAGATGAGCCAACAGGTGCCTTAGATTCCGGAAACTCGCAGGATATATTAAATCTGATGAAAACAATTAATCGCGAAAAAAAGATTACAATGATTATTGTTACACACGAGCGAGAAATTGCAGAATTGACAGACAGAATTATAGTAATAAAAGACGGAGTAATTTCTGATAATACGTAAAATTTCTTTGTGTTGGTGATAAAAAATTGAGGATGTATCAAGAACGCACATCCTCTTTTTTTGCATATCTGTGAGTAATGTGGCTCCTTAACGTTTTTAAAATATTTTCTCCGTCAAATTATAAGTAAAATTAAAGAATATGAAAACAATAAAATACTTGCTTGCCGTTGGTTTTCTTTGCGTATATACGATGCTTCCGGCGCAAAGCAAACTGTGGACTTTGGAAGAGTGCATCCGGTACGCCATTGCAAATAACATATCCATCAAACAATTGGTTATCCAGAAAAATAGCGCTGAAGTGGATTTGAATACTTCCCAAATGAGCCGGTTGCCGAACCTGAATGCAAGCGGAGGGCAAAACTGGAATTTCGGACGGACACAGGTTCAAACCGGTATGTATGAAAATAGAAGTCAATCCAATACAAGTTTTTCTATCGGCAGTTCGATTCCTCTTTTTACAGAATTTCGTATTCCGAATGAAATTGCACGGAATAAGTTGGAATTGGAAGTGGCTGTACACAACCTTGAAAGGGCAAAAGAAGATTTGGCTTTGAATGTCGCTTCGCTTTTTTTGCAGGTATTATTTAATAAAGAATTGTTGAAAGTAAACCGGGAGCAATTGGCTTTAAGCGAATCACAGGTTGAACGCACACGCGCCCTGGTCGAAACCGGAAGGGTGCCTGTTTCGCAATTGTACGATATTGAAGCGCAGGTTGCCAACGATAAAGTGTCGGTTGTTCAGGCGGGAAACAACCTCCGGTTAGCTTTGTTGGACTTGTCGCAGAGCCTTGAACTGGAACAAAGTGCAGGCTTTGATATTATTGCTCCCGTGTTTGGCGATGTGGTATTGGAATACACGGGCAGTGTTCATCCGCCGCAAGTTGTTTTTAACAATGCCGTACAAATCAAACCGGTCGTCAAAGTGCAGGAACTGCGCGTGCAAAGCGCGGAAAAAACATTGGTGATAGCCCAAGCCGGTTATCTCCCTGTCTTGAATATGAATATGGGATACAGTACGAATTATTTTTATTCGTATAATTTAAAAGAGTACACACATCCGGTAACAGGCGAACCTGTTCAGCCTAAAAATGCTTCGTTTTCCAATCAATTCAGAAACAATTCCGGAGAATACATCGGCTTAAACTTGAGCATTCCGATATTCAACCGCTTTTCGGTACGGAATCAAGTGCGGAATGCCCGGTACAATATCGAAAACCAGCAGTTGGCACTGGAAAATATCCGAAAAACGTTGTATAAAGAAATCGAGACGGCTTACCTGAATGCGATTTCCGCACAGGAAAAATACAAAGCATCGCAACAGGCAATCAAATCGACATCCGAATCGTTTAACTATGCCAAAGAACGGTACGAAGCCGGCAAATCCACGGTCTTTGAATTCAATGAAGCCCGCACCCGTTTGGTACGAAGCCAGTCGGAAGAAATACAGGCAAAATACGATTTTATTTTCCGCACGAAAATCCTTGATTTTTACAACGGGATACCGATTAAGTTATAGAGATGTTGCTTTTCGTTCTTGTAATGCGATTTCATTTCACTGCGACACATATATTATTGTAAATCATAAGACTACAACCCCTGATGAATGGCACAGTCAATACTCATCTGTTTTCTACTATTTTTTAGAAGAACTCAAAAATAATTAAACAGCCGTAGATAAAATAGTAACCAATTATAATAATGATTATTGTTACACACGAGCGAGAAATTGCAGAATTGACAGACAGGATTATTGTAATAAAAGATGGGGTAATTTTTGACAATACGTAAAACTTCTTTGTATTGATGACAAAAAAAGAGGATGTATCGAAAACGTACATCTTCTTTTTTTGTCAAATGTGAGTAATCTAAAAAACTTAATTTATATTTGTGATATATCTATTAAACATTTAATCATTATGAAACGATTTGTAACTACTCAGCCCCTCCTCTCTACTGCTGAGCGATTAATTTGAGAGCGACAAAAGGTGATTGATTGTTTTTTCTTGCTGTATCGGCTATAGAATGA
>JGI24702J35022_10000467_pt1 | contig 24359 bp, 21 predicted proteins | sample TergutTh196P4_FD_35022 | JGI IMG/M metagenome (IMG submission 35022)
GACTTCCGACACCCCGAGTATCTTCGCTGCTTTTCCGATAGACACTAATTTTTCCATGCCGCGATTATATCATGGACAAGCACGAATGTCAACCGTTAATTGTTGCCATTTTGTGTAATATTATGTAGAATTGTATATAATTTTCTACACTGTTCTCAAACCCCTCCAATTACTTCCTTTTCAAAGCCGCCATATTCACACTTCATGAGCGTATCTCATGGCTTTCTCATGCACTGAGGCAAAATATACATCCGTATCAAGTTCACCACCAACGATTTTTCTGACAGTATCTTCCTGCTCATCATCAATCGTGAAGCCTTCCATTTCCATGGTGAACTTTGTTTTTTTAGATTCTTACAATTTGTTCTTCGCTCATACAACACCTCCGAACAGGGCAGCTAGCCAATCAACGCGCTTAACACTGACAGTTTATCACAAATCCTCAATAATTACTATCTTTTTGTCCTTCCGTGTGTTTTTTGTCCTTCCGTCTATATCGCGCCGTCTTTGTCGCGCAGCCCTGTAGCCGCAGGGTTTGAATAACGGCTTTTTTCATTACCTGGGACAGCGAATGGTTGTATTCAAGTGTATTCAAAAGAGAAATCCCCGTAACCATTGCAGTTACAGGGAATTCTTGGTGCCGGTGGTCGGACTCGAACCGACACGGTGTTGCCACCACAGGATTTTGAGTCCAGCACGTCTACCAATTCCATCACACCGGCAAATTATACCTACGCAGGCAAACAAGAAGCAACATCGCCCACGCAGAATCGATTATACACGAAATAATTATCAATTACCAGAAAAACTTTTTGTCCGAACCCCCGCGCCGCGTTACGACGCAGGCTCGAACTGGCTGTTGTACAGCTCCGCGTAAAACCCGCCCTGGACGATCAAATCATCATGGCTGCCGCTCTCGACGATATCGCCGTCGCGCACGACAAGAATGATATCGGCATTGCGGATCGTCGAAAGCCTGTGCGCGATAACGAACGACGTCCGCCCCTTCGTCAAATTATCCATCGCCTGCTGCACGGACACCTCCGTGCGCGTATCGACGGAACTCGTCGCCTCGTCCAGAATCAATAGCGGCGCGTTCTCGATCATCGCCCGCGCAATGGTCAAAAGCTGCTTCTGCCCCGCAGACATGTTCACGTTGTCGCCGAGCACAGTGTCATACCCCTGCGGCAGCGTCTTGATGAAATGATGCATCCCGACAGCCTTGCAAGCGTCCTTGACCTCCTGGTCCGTGACCCCCATCTTGCTATAGACGACATTGTCCTTGATCGTGCCCTCAAAAAGCCAGGTATCCTGCAAAACCATGCAGAACAACGAATGAACGTTCCTTCTAGTGAGCTTGGAAATGGGCATCCCGTCGACCCTGATCTCGCCGCTGTCGGTATCATAAAAGCGCATCAGCAGATTGACGATCGTCGTCTTGCCCGCGCCCGTCGGCCCGACGATGGCGACCTTCTGCCCCGGGAGGATGCTGGCGGAAAAATCATGAATAATCGTTTTGTCCGGCAAATAGCCGAAAACAACGTGCTCGAACGAAACCTCGCCCTCGACCTCGTCCAAAGAATCGACAATGCCGCTCTCGTCCGGCATCTCTGTCTCCTCCAGAAACTCGAACACCCTCTCCGCCGCCGCCGCCGCCGACTGCATGGCGGTCATCGACTGCGCGATTTGCCCGAGCGGCTGCGTGAAGTTGCTGATGTACATCATGAACGCGACGATGACGCCAAAAGTGATTTTGTCGTTCATCACGAGGATAGCGCCGATGACGCAAACGGCCACATACCCCAGATTTCCGATGAAGTTCATGACAGGCTGCATCAAGCCGGACAAAAACTGCGACTTCCAGTTGCTGTTGTATAGCGCGTCGTTGATATGGTCGAAAGCCTCGATCGCGTCGCGCCCGCCGTTGTACGCCTTCACGACGTTGTGCCCCGCATAGATCTCCTCGATATGGCCGTTCATGTTGCCAAGATTCTTTTGGTTGCGCGAAAAGTAAGGCTGGGCCTTTTTCATGATGATCCGCATGCACACGAGCCCGATGAGCGCGGAGGCGACTGAAGTGGCCGCCATCACGGCATTCGTGACGAGCATCAATATCAACGTCCCCGCAAGCAGCGTGATCGAGCTGACGAGCATGCTGATGCTCTGATTCATGGACATTGTGATCGTGTCCACATCGTTAGTGACGCGGCTGAGCACGTCGCCATACGTCGTCGAATCAAAGAACTTCAATGGAAGCCTGTTGATTTTTTTTGATATCTCCGTCCGCATCCCCTTTGCCATCCGCTGTGTGGCCGTCGTCATGACAAACCCTTGAACGTAGGAAATTAACGATCCGGACACAAAGATGACGAGCAAGAACACGCAGATGCTCAGCACGCGTTGAAGGTCGATGCCCGTGCGCATGCCCGCCATGATGGCGTCCGTGATGTCGCTGAGCCTGCCCGGGCCCATCAACGTGGTCACGGTGCCGATAATCGCGCAAACAATAGCGACGACCAACGCTGGCAAGTATCTTTTAGCGTAAGAAAACAGTTTCTTGATTGACTTGCCGAAATTCTTCGGCTTCTCACCCGCGCCCGGGAACCCGCGCCCGCCGCCGGGGCCGCCAAAGCCTCGCGGCCCGCCGCCGGGGCCGCCGAAAACACGTGGAGGAGGCTGCCTGTTCTGGCCGATTTCATACTCGTTTCTGCTCATGCCCCAAGCTCCTCCTTTGAAAGTTGTGAATACGCAATCTCTTGGTATACATCGCAAGATTGCAGCAATTCCTTATGCGTCCCGATGCCGACGACATTGCCCTCATCGAGGACGACGATCCTGTCGGCGTCGCGTATCGTGCCTATGCGCTGCGCGACGATGAGGCACGTGACGCCGTCCGTCTCGCGCCTGAGCGCGTTCCTCAGCTCCCTGTCCGTCTTGTAGTCCAAGGCGGAAAAAGAATCGTCGAATATATAAATCTCCGGCTTGCGGGCGATGGCGCGCGCGATCGAAATCCGCTGCTTCTGCCCGCCCGAGACATTCGTCCCGCCCTGGGCGATCTGCGCCTCATAGCCCCCATCCATGTTCTCGATGAATTCCGCCCCCTGCGCGATGCGCACGGCGTTGCGGATCTCGTCGTCGTCCGCCGGAGGCTTCCCGTTATATCCAAAGGCGATGTTTGACGCCACGGTCCCCATGAACAGCACCGCCCTTTGCGAGATATACCCCAGCTTGTTCCTCAAAGACTCCTGGGTATATTCCCTGACGTCCACCCCGTCTATGAGCACCTGGCCCTCCGTCGCGTCGTAAAACCGGGGAACCAGGTTGATGAGCGTCGACTTTCCGCTGCCCGTGGACCCGATGAAAGCCACCGTCTCGCCCCGCTTCGCCTTGAAGTTTATATCGTGCAGGATATATTCCTCCGCGTCAGGATACTTGAAGCTGACGTTTTTGAACTCGACCTCGCCGACGACGCCGGCGGGCGACTCTTCCACGTCGCCGTCCAGAATCTTCGGCTCCGTCTCCAGCACCTCATTGACGCGCTTGACGGAAACGGCCACCCTCGGCATCTGTATGAAGATCATCGTGAGCATCATGAACGACATGATGACCTGCATGGCGTAACGCGAGAGCACGACCATGTTGGAGAATAAAACGAGCTTCTCCGCCGGGCCCGCGGCCTCGATCAGAAAAGCGCCGATCCAGAAAATGCCGAGCGACAGCCCCGACATGACCATGCGCATGACGGGGTTCATAAGCTGCATCGCACGGTGGACCTGCAGGTTGTTGGTCATGAAATCGACGTTCGCCTCTTCAAATTTGTCTTCCTGATAGCTCTCCGCGTTATACGCCCTCACCACGCGGATGCCGGTCAAATTCTCCCTCGTCACGCGGTTGAGGTTGTCGGTCAGTGTCTGGATCCTGCGGAAGCGCGGCATCGCGTAGGTCATCAGCGACGCTATCATAATTATAATAGCTACGGCGAGACCGCCCGTCAGCGCCGTCCAGGCCCAATGCTTGGACGCCATCTTGCTGACGGCGAGCGCCGCCATGATCGGCGCCCTGATTATCACCTGCATCCCCATGGCGATGATCATCTGGATCTGCGTCACGTCGTTCGTGGTGCGCGTGATGAGGCTGGCCGTTGAAAATCCGTTGATTTCCTCCATGGAAAAGCTCTCGACGCGGCGGAACACGTCCCTGCGCAGCCTGTGCGAAAATCCGGCTCCCACCCTCGCCGCGCAGAACCCGACAATGACCGTCAAAACCGCGCTGGCCAGCGAGCATAGAATCATCATCCCGCCTTCCACCCAGACGTCCCGCAGCGCGCCTCCCGGCGTGGAAACGACCAGCGTGATCTGCGACATATAGTCAGGCACCTTCAGGTCCAGCCAGACCTGAGTGACGACGAACACGAGGCTGATGCATATCATCAGCACCTCTTTTTTCCCCAATCGTCTAAAAATCTTCAGCATACACTATCTCCATCTCTCCATCTCTCCAACCCATCAATAGTCATAATGTGGGGGCTCCACCCCCACAACCCGGACGCCGCGCGATCCGGCTAAGGCGCTAGACAAGCAAAAACAAGCGTAAACCCATCTCATGCCGGGTTTACGCCGGTCTTTCGGATTCGTACAGCGTCAATTATAAACTGTCGCAAACAAAACGTCAACAAAAAAACCAAACAATTATCGCGGTTTCTGAACTGGGAAAGTATCTGTTCTGTGCTTTACGCTCGGAAGACGTTTTTTTACTTCCTTATCGCTCAAATGCGCTTCCATGCGCATATTCACGATGCTCTGCTTCCTTGCTGCGCGGTCGGAAGCAAAATAAACGTCTTCCTCACCGGCATTGAATAGCTTTCTGTGGAAGTATCTGCAATTATTCAACCGAAAACTCTACAGCAGCGTATTCACGTGCGAGAACCTGCGCCGCACCCCCGCTCGTTGCCGCCACCCCATGATCGTATAGATTGAACTCTCTTACCAGACGGTATTCGCCCGTTGGCAGCGTTCCTACGTATTGGGACGGGTTCAACACTTGGTGCCTAACCATATCAGGCCCGACCGTTCCATCATATCCTTCATCATTTTCCGCAGCAATCATAGAAAAGGGCCTGCCGACCAGATACCATCGCCCGTCGATGCGGACTTCAAGGTCGAATGCGTAATCATAACCATAGTAGTCGACGGCAGATATCGTAACGTCCAGTTCTGAATTCATACTGTCCAATACAGGATTCTGAACAGTCATAATAACAGAGCTGCTGAGTTTGCTCTCGTCTAACATGGACAACATGAGCGCCTTAGCGTCCCATTTCGGTTCAGACACCGCTGCGTGCGATATTACAAAAAACTCATAATCGGCAACGATTGCCTCACTTTGCTTTCCAAATACCTCCGCTCTGAGCAAAACGCGGTATTTTCCCGGCTGCAAAGGTTCGTCCAATACAAAGCGGTAGAAACTGCCCGACCACCTAAGAAGTAGACCTCCGCCGGAATTTTGGCATCTGATGCCGCCCCATTTTCCATCCAGCAAACTCTCCAGCTCAAGTCGCCCGCTGGTATCATAAATTCTTCCGGACTGATTGTTGACGACTATGCTGAACGAGCTGTCTATATCTGTGACTTCCTTCCTCGCCAGCACGGGCGACACCGTGCCAAAAGAGAAGTCTTCAGCTCTCGGCTGTCCGATAATTTCCGATTCGTGCGGTATGGGCGAATCCGCAGCAATGACCCAAAAGTAAGCAAATCTGTTCTCGACAATATTTCTTAGCGAGTTATAGAATCCTTCGACTAGCCGGTATTCCCCGGGTGGTAACACGCCAAAAGCCGATAGGTCGACCTCATGCTCTGAGTATGCCAATTGTTCTAATAGATAGCCTCTTGTTTGGGAATTATCCGACAGCATCGGCAAGACGAGTGGCTCTTCCCTCTTTGGCAACAACAACGGCAAATCATACCAGTCTCCATCTAAGCAAACTTGGATAATCTCTACAGTCCCATACTCTGTCCTGTGACTTAGGTCATCGAAATCATCATTAAGAAAAAAAACTCTGAGTATGTGTTCTCCTACCCTTAAAGCAGTATCCTGTTGGTCAACCAAGTATGTGCTGCCAATATAATCCTTGCGTTGCAACTCGTATTCATCCCAGAGGACGGTGCCGTCTATCTGCATGACAAACTCTATATATTGCGTACCTGCGTTATCTGAACAAGAACCGCATAACAACAATACCACGCACAAAGATACAATGGCTCTAAAACACGCAGAATACCATGAAGTTTCATCTTCCAGTCTAAGCAATTGCATAAATCCCGATAACCTCAAACATCGTTTCATTAAGTTCAATATGGCCAATACTTTCTGACCCACCTACTTCAGCCTAGGAAAGTAAACTTCTAAGTATTTCTCAAGGAGTTTGGGCTTATTATGAGAATATTCGCTCGCTAAAATATCGCGTATATATGGGATATCAGTATTATTGATTGCACCGTTCATTGCCGAGAGCAAATCATCTGCAATTGGTCTACCACCACTTAGCTCCAAAATCGCTCCTCCACCTGTCCCCCACATCGGTTCTTCCAAAATATCAACCGCTCTAAAGCCCCAGAAATTTGAAACATTATTCTCATTTTCATCAAATGGCATTACTTTGAATCGTATTAAACTACCAAGAGAATAATCCGAGCCTTCTCCTGTAAAATTATCGAAATCATGCTCTTTTTCCATTAGCAACTCAGCTAAATTATAATAATCATATTCAGCCATGAAACACAAATAGTATATCATGTCCCCTTCGCCTTTCCATTCGTCCAGTAATCTTAAAGAAGGGATAAGCAAATGACCGCTAGTCGCATCAACTCGTGGCGAGTAATAATTGACCGCAGAATTATGAAGGAACGCATCGATGTTTCCGTAATAATCATTTACGTGTCCTCCAGCGAAAACATGGTAGTATGGCATTGGAAAATAGAGCGGATAAGCAGGAGTTTCCTTTTTGGTTGAGTCACTGATAGATACCTCGCTAAGGGTTGACAACACATCAGGAGATCCGATAACAGCTTCATCATTACTGAACTCAACGTTTTCTGTGTCAGTGTTGAGCAAAGAATTTGAACTAGAATTGTTTTTACTATTAGTAGGGTTTGTACATGAGTTCAAAATAAACGTAATCAATACCAACACTACTGTTACTCTAGTAACCTTAACCATTTAGTGCACCTACTTTCTTATGAAATAGGAGACAGGGGGACGGTTTTCGCGTTCCACTTTCAGATGAAACAGGAAACCCGTCCCCTTGTTTCGCAAAGTGGAACACGAGAACCGTCCCCCTGTTCAATAACGCGAAACACGAGAACCGTCCCCCTGTTCAATAACGCGAAACACGAGAACCGTCCCTCTGTTTTCACCCCCTGTTTTTCATATCCCCAGATATGCCTGTCTGATGTAGTCGTTCTCCAGCATCGTGCACCCCTCGCATTCCATCACGATGCGCCCGTTCTCGATGACATAAGCGTAATCCGCGATCTCGAGCGTCTGGCGCACGTTCTGCTCTACGAGGAAAACCGTGATACCCTCGGCATGCAGCTGCTTGACAGTATTGAACACGGCCTTCGCCATCTTCGGCGACAATCCGTAAGAAAGCTCGTCGAACAAGCACAGAGCGGGATTGCTCATCAAGGCTCGCGCCATCGCCAGCATCTGCCTCTCGCCGCCGCTCATGGTCTTCGCGAGCTGCTTCTTGCGCTCTTCCAGAATCGGGAACAACGCATACATCCGCTCGATGTCCTGCTTGCGCCCCGACCAAAACTTGCGGTGATAGGCGCCCATCTCCAAATTCTCCTGAATCGTCATATCGGGGAACAGCCTGCTGCCCTCTAGCAGATACGATATCCCTCGCTCGATGATCCTGTTCGGATTCAACCCGTCGATGCGCTCTCCCTTGAACAACACCTCCCCGGACGTCGGCTTCAACGCGCCGGTGATGGTATTGAGCAAAGTCGTCTTGCCGGCGCCGTTCGCGCCAAGCAGCGCGACGATCTTGCCCTCGTCGATTTTCAGGTTGACATCCCACAGCGCCTGAACATTGCCATACGACACGTTGATGTCCTTCAATTCCAGCAACGCCACGGCTACGCCTCCTCTCCCAGATAAACCTCGATGACCTGCGGATCGTTCGCCACATGGTCGGGCGCGCCCTCGGCAATCAGCTCGCCATGGTGCAGCACGATGATGCGGTCGCATATGGCCATGATCGCCTTCATCACATGCTCGATCATTAGAATCGCGACCCCGCTCGCGCGTATCTTCCCGACAAGCTCCATGGCCTCGCCCACCTCCGTCGGATTGAGCCCCGCCATCACTTCGTCGATCATCAAAACGCCCGGTTTGGTCGCCAACGCGCGCGCCACCTCGAGCCTCTTTTGCAACGCAAGCGGCATGTCAGGCACATTCAAATGAGCATACTTATCGAGACCCGCAAACTCCATGATCTCGTCAGTGAGCCTGTCCGCCTCATCATAAGTAATGCCGACCTGCCCGAACAGCGCGCCCATGCGTACATTCTCGCGGACGGACATATCGGGGAAGTTCTTCGCCGCCTGAAACGTCCTGGCGATGCCGAGGCGGCATATCTTGTCGGGACTCATGCGGTTGATTTGATTGCCATTATACGTAATTATCCCCTCGTCGGCCCTATAAAACGCGGAAATGCAATTAAACAGCGTTGTCTTCCCCGCGCCATTCGGCCCGATGAGCCCAAGTATTTCCCCGCGTCTGAGTTCAAAATCGACGTTGTTAACAGCGGTCATGCCGCCGAAGCGCTTCGTGACGCCAACGCCGGTAATTATCTTCACAATATCGGACATAACAAACCACCTTCCGGTTTTGCGAGGCCTCCGCCCCGCAGATTGCGAGCCTTTAAGGCTGGTGCGAGGCCTCCGCCCCGCAGATTGCGAGCCTTTAAGGCTGGTGCGAGGCCTCCGCCCCGCCTCCCGCGCTCCGCCTCTTTCTCAAAATCGTGTCGACGACGCCGAAAACGCCATTCGGCAAAAGCATGATGACGACTACCATGACCGCGCCGAAAATGATCATATGCCAATTCGTCACCCTCAACAGATAATCCTGCAAGGCATAAAAAACCACAGCCCCGATGATAGGCCCGTAAGTGCTGCTCATGCCGCCGAAAATCGCCATTAGCACCGGGAAAAAGCTCGTGTTCAGCCCAAAAGCGGTGTTCGGGTCGATATACCCGATCTTCGTGCTCATCACGGCCCCCACAGCCCCCACGGGCGCGGCGGTTATCGCAAACGCCAAAACCTTCGTCATCGTCGTCCGGACGCCCAGATGCTGCGCGCTGTCCTCATTTTGCCCGATGCATTTGAGCGAAAGCCCGAATCTGGAACGATTCAGGATTATCACAGCGATAAGCGTTATCGCAAACACGACGAGCAACGCATAAAAAACCGTGTCGTTGTCATAAGGCTTCACCATGCGCCCCTTGGTGCGGGTGAACGCGCCCTCATACCAATTCATGAACCTGTTTAAGAAAAGCGAGAGACCGAAAGTGAAAATCGTAAAATAGATTCCTCTGAGCCGCAGCGTCACGACGCCGATGATCAGCCCGACGGCAAACGCCATCACGGCGGCAAGTATCATCGTCGTCCACAATGGGAGCTGCCTGCCTAAAATGGCCTGCAAGTACATCCCGATTCCATAAAACGACGCCGTCGCAAGAGATATGTACCCCGCCTTGCCGGAAAAGAACGACCACGAAATCGACAGGACGCAATAAGTCATAATCCACGACAGGAAAAGAGGGGTATACGTATCGGCGACTCCCGGAATAAAGGCCATCACCACAATGGCGGCGGCGATGATCGCAGACTGGATCCTCGAAGGAGCGGCGCCCCAAAATGCGTCCTTTAACAGCCTCAAACCCATCACCTCCCAAGCAGGCCCTTAGGCCTGACGATCAACAGAACCAAAATAATCATGTAAAAAACGGATATCATGAAAACCGAATCGATGAAGTGGCTGACAGTGTATCCGACAATACCCAAAATAAAGCCGCCCAAAATCGCTCCCTTGACGCTGCCCAATCCGCCCAGGACGACGATGATGATGGCGATGGTCGTATAGCCAAGGCCGGAAGTGCTCTGGAACTGCTCCCTCATGCTCATCAGCACGCCCGCGCAAGCGGCCAAAATGCCGCCGATCGCGAAGCACAAGGCCATGATCGAATTTATCTTGACGCCGAGGTGCGCTGCTGCCTGGGAATCTTGCGAAGCGGCGCGTATGGATTTTCCAAGGCGGGTCCGCGATAGAAAGATCGTGTATAAGACGCAAATCACAATAGCGATCAGCATAACAAACAGTCCGGCTGCGGAAATCCCCGCGCCGCCGATATTCACCGAAGTCATCATAAACGGATATCTTTTCGGCGCTGCGCCCATATATGTCTGCAGCAGGTTCTGCGCGATGTAATATATGCCAAAAGATACGAGTATCGCGTTGCCTTCAAAAACGCCGAGATTGGGCGAAAGCCTTCTCAGCCGCCTGTAAAGCGTAATGTGCAAAATGTACGATATCGCGAAAACAATCGGACAAGCGAGCACCAGCGCGAACAGCGGGTGCAGCCCCAGCCCGGATTGCTGCAAAGCATATGTGACGACGGCCGCAAGGACGATGAACTCGCCATGCGCGATATTCAAAATCCGCGCCACGCCATATTGCGTGCTCATGCCCATCGCCATAAGCGCGTAAGTGCTGCCCACAATGCACCCATTGATGAGCACCAATAGAAAAACAGTCATAAATTTCCCCCTCTCTGCGTTGCAACCATCGCCCCGGTGCGGCGGCCTAAACGCCGTGCGCTCCGGCATGGCAGCCCAAGCATCGCGCGCCCCGGTGCGGCGGCTCAAGCATCGTGCGCTCCGGCATGGCAGCCCAAGCATCGCGCGCCCCGGTGCGGCGACCCAAACGCCGCAAGCATCGCGCGCCCCGGTGCGGCGGCTCAACCCCATACGCATGGCAATTGGGATCAAGCCGCCACGCCAGCCCTCGAACGCGCGGCGTCCGGGTTGTGGGGGCGGAACCCCCACGTTAAAACCTTATTTTCCCCAAGCGGGCTTCGGCACGATCGGATCGGCAGTCCTGCGGTCATCGACGTCGATAACCTCGACCCTGCCATTCTGCCACTGCCCGATGTTCCCGAGATACATGTCGTCAAGCAGAATATTGTTTGTGAAATGCAGTTTCGGATTCATCACAGTATCAAACGTCGCGCCCTCGATATAAGTGACCAGCGTATCCTGCTTGATCATCCCGTTCTCGTCAAGCTCGCCCGCGTTCTCGACAGCCTGCTGCAAAATCTGCATCACGGAATAGTAGCAGATATGTCCCCACCAGTCCTGATAAACGGTCTTGTCGCCGGAATCCTTGAAGTTGCCGTCCGCATCCTTCCAGAAAGTCCCGTCATTGATCCAATACTCGCGGAAATGCTCGCTGTAAGCCTTCGCGGCGGGGCTGCTGTCCTCGTTCCAGGCGCCCCATCCGATCAATCCTTCCAAATATAAGTTGCTGGGATCGCCGAACGCAAACAAGCCAAAGAAGTCATACGTGCCGCCCGGCCCCACGAGATATACGTCAGGGTTGTAATCGAGCTGTACTGCAGCCGCCGCTATCGGAATAGACTGCTGGGGATACGTGTAGCTCAGGAACGCCTGCGCCCCGCTGGCCTTCGCGTTGTTGATGATGGAGTCGGCCAAAACATCGTTCGGGTCAACGGGCTCGCTGCCCTTGATCTCGACGCCGACGGCCTTAAGGGCCCTCTCCGTGGCATCCCAATACTCCAAGCCGTGCAGGTCGTTGATGTAAGCGCAATAGACGGAGGTGATCTTCTCGTCGGCGAGGAATTTGACAAGCGCGGGCACCTGCGTCTCCGAATAGCTGAGGATGGAGAACGTGTTCACCTTGCCGTAATCTGCTCTGATGTCCTCAAACGCCTCGGCGAGCATCAACGCTCCACCTTCTGCCGCAAGCAGCAGGTAGTCGTACTTCTGCGCGATCGGAGCGCAAGCGAACAGCCTTGCCGTGCCTTCCGGGCCGAGAATGAGGTCCGGCTTCTCCTGCGAAACCATCTGCTCGAACATACGGGTCGTGTTTTCCATCACGGAAGCGTCGTCATAGACCTTGATCTCGACGGGGACTTTCCTGTCGAGCGACTTGACATACAGCCCGCCCGACTTGTTGATCTCATCTTCCCACATCCTGTATTGCGGGCCGAACGCCGTCTGGTCGAAAATCGCCTCGTCGCCCGTCAACGGCCTGACCGCGCGGATGGTGATGACATCCTTCTTCATGTCCTTTTGATAGCCTCTTTCAACCAAGTCTCCGCTCGGTGCCGGCTGGTTGTCCGTCGCCGGCGTGTTTTCCGTTTGCTGGTTGCTTGACGTGGTGTCATTGTTGGTCGATTTATCCCCGCTGTCCTTGTTGCAGGCAGAGAGCATAAGCGACGACACCAATAGCAGCGCCAACACAATCATTCCGATTTTTCTGAACTTCATTTATTTATCCTCCATTTAAAATAGTTTCTGATAGTCAATCATTAAACTCACGGGCGCGCAATGCGTATGCGTACCCCAAAGGGTCAGTCCCGGCGCCCATGTAGGGGCGGCAACCTGCCGCCATTCCCGGCGCCCATGAGGGGCGGCAACCTGCCGCCATTCCCTGCGCCCTTGTAGGGGCGGCACCCTGCCGCCATTCCCTGCGCCCTTGTAGGGGCGGCAACCTGCCGCCCGCAAAATGCGCGCCCTCTCGGGCTGCCCCGACATCCCTACCTCTTTATCTGCAAAAACAGCTCATCGCCCGCCGTCGGCTCTTTTATCGTCGTCTCGTCGTCATAAACGAGAACCTTCTTGCCATCGACAGTCTTCTGCGTGATCTTGTAACGGCGCTTGTTATGCGGATACCAAGGAATGAAACATATAGGCTTCCCCGCCCGCTTGACTGTGATGGCCCCGCGCCAATAGCCCGGCGGAATCTCCACGAGACCCGGCCTGTCAAACGAAATCGCCTGCATGTTGTCGGGGTCGCTTCCCACCATTACCTCTATCTCCGCATCAAAAGTCTCCCACGAATTCGTGGTGTCGGTGCCGGAGAACCAGAGGTATTCGGGAATCTGCCCGTTGGAAACAGGCTCGTCGTCGCCCAGCTTGCAAGGCTTCGTGATGATATTGATGCTGAACTGGCGATCTACGTTCGGCATTTCCTCCGAACCTTTGAAAGCAGCCCTCGGGCTCATGATCGCGTCGCTGATCTTGTGGTAATCCTTGCGCAGCTCAATCACGTTGTCCTTAAACTTGCCCGCCTTGGAAGCGGTCGCGTAAAACGGAGCCATATAGTCGATGACTTCCTGTTCCGTCTGGTTCGGATCGGTGAAGCACAGCCCGCAAAACGAGCACTTCTTCGTCGGATCCAGCTTGCAGTCGCGCTCAGGCTGCTGGTCGATGTAAGGCTCGGAAACGCCGTTCTCGTTCTTTCGCGGGTATATCCGCGCATAAGCATGCCCGCTGTACCACAGCATGCAGTTCAATCCCTTGGGGACATTCTTGAAATACACGGGACTGTGCCAAACCCCTGCAGGCGCGCTGACGAAGCAAGGCTTCGACATCTCATATATCTCCATGGAATCGGCCGAATCTCCGAGGCACATCGCGACGGTGAACTCCGACTCCCATATGTTGTCGAGGTCCGCGCCGGTGAACACGAAATAATTAGCCGCCCCGTCGTGGATATGCGGGATGTCCATCGTCCCATACCTGTTCGCAACCAGGAACCCGGCCCCGAACGGATTCTCGCTGTCGAGGCTGAAATACCCCATGCGCGGGCTGACGTATCCCGCCCAATTGTCCTTGTCGTGCGTCTGTATGAACGGTTTGAATAGTTTTTCGATATCGCCCAAAAATATTACCTCCTTATGTTCCTTGTTCTGCCCCGTCAATCCTTCCAATCAAGCGACATGCACTTTTTGCAAACGTCGCACTGCTTATTCGGATCGAGCAGGCAGCTTATCTGCCCGTTATACTCCATCCACTTCTCGCCATCCGGCATTAAGTACATCCCGCAAAACAGCCCATGCTCCACCGTGACCTCAAAAAACACTGGCGACCCGATGCGGATGAAATTCAACGGGCAATGCCACATATTCGCGGGAATGCGCACGATCGTCGGCTCGTCGATGTTGTACATCTCCGCCTCGTCGCCGAGCCCCAAAGTAAACTCTATATGCGCGTCGAACTCGAACGCGCGCCCCGGAGGCCCCGTGAACGCCAAAAATTCGTCTGCGGGATGCTTATGCGGATATGGGTCGATGAAAACAGGCTGATCGACCAACCCGCCGCCGATGTACATATGCGCCCCGGCGATTTGGCACGCGCCTCTGAACCCGACTCCGCGCACTTCCTGATTCTCGTTTTCCTTGTAAGTGCCGTCGATGAACGCGGCGCCGCGCTCCGGCCTGTTCCTGTAGATCAGCTTCTCGTATCTTGAAACGCTCATCGCTAATCTCCTTTCTCCCAGCTCAGCGACAGGCATTTCTTGCAGCAGTCGCATTTTTTGCCCGCCTCAATGGTGCATTCTATCTGCCCGTTGTAATAAAGCTCCTTTTCGCCGCCGGGCATCAGGTAAGTCCCGCCGAACATCCCCTGCACAAGCGCCGGCTGGAAGAACACGGGCGCGTCGACGCGCACAAAATTCAACGGGCAATGCCACAACCCGGCCGGTATACGGATCGTCATCGGCTCGTCGATGACGATGACCTCCGCCTCGTCGCCGAGGCCGAGCGTCAGCTCCACGCGCGCGTCCCAATCCTTCGCGTTCAACGACTCAGTTCCAAAAATCAAGTACTCGTCGGTAGGGTGCTTGTGGGGATACGGATCGACGATGCCCGTGCCCTTCACCAGCCCAAACCCGACATTGAAGTTCGAACCCGGGATCTGGCAGGCGCCCCTGAAATATATCTGTTTCGTATCGTCTTTGATCTCTTTGCCGTCCACGGTGTGCGACAGATATTCCGGCTTGAACCGGTAAACAAGTTTTTCAAATTTTAAATCGCTCATGCACGTAAACCTTTCTCGCCGGGGCGCGGCCTCTCGGACGCGCCCCAACAACGCAAGTGTTTTATTGCTGCGTCTATGACTCGCGGACTGTCCACGCCTTTGCGCTCGGCAGATGTTTATATACGTCTACCTCACCGGGCGTGGCTTGCAACCATGAATTGCACCCATGAATTGCAACCATGAATTGCGGCTATGACTTCCAATACCAAGTGTTGTACTTCATGACGCCGCTTCCCAGAATCTCACCGCCGCCCAATTCGGAATTGATCCCCATCGCCGCCGTCATGTCGCCGATGGCATACCAAGGAGTCGCATCCATGAACATCATCGAAAGCTGATAAAGCATGTCGCTGCGCTTCGCCATATCGGGCTCAGAAACAGCAGCAGCGCCCAAAGCGATATAATCGCCAAACTCAGCCCAACCGCCGGAGCCGTACTGCGCCGACCCCCACAAGATATACTCATAGAGCTGCCCGATCGCCAAGCACTGCGGCGAAGCGACCGCGTACATTGTCATGTCGAAGAGCGTGGGATCCTGCGACGCGTCCATATACGTGGCTCCGTCATAGTTGTTGATGATCAAGTTGACGCCGATTTCCTTCAAGTTCGCCTGCAGCACTTCCGCCGAAGCGATATATGCCGAGCTGCCGTTCGTGATTACGATGATGTCCTTCCCGACAAGCCCCGCAGCTTCTGCGTGCTGCTTGGCGAGATCGAGGTCCCGCCCGACGGAATACGTCGGATGCAGGTTCGCAAATCTGGGCTCATAATCGTAGCAGTGCTCTGAAACAGGGTATGTCCCGACAGTTCCATACCCGAAATACGCAAGGTTGATCATCGCCTGCCTATCCGCCGCGTAGCAAACCGCGAGCCGTGCGTCCAAGTTAGACATAACGGAAATCATGTCCATGTTGAACGAGATCGTCGGCACGAACACGGTGTAATACTCCGTCACGTTGAATCCCGGCAGCGACTTCACATACTCCCTGTCCTGGCTCGGGATAGCAGCGATGTCGAGCGTTCCCGCCTCGATTGCGTTGACGATCTGGGAGTCTTCGTTGATGACCCTGTAGTGGATGTTCTTGATTAACGGCTTCCCGCCCCAATAATCGTCGCGCGCTTCCATGTACACATGGCTGTTCATGACATATTCCGTCACGACGTAGGGACCCGTGCCGACGGGATTCATGGCAAAATCATCCTCGTCGAATGTCTCCGCGTCAACGATGAAGATCTGGCAAAGCGAGCCCATCTGCTGGACCGAATACTGGCTCAGCGCGATTTCGATGGTGTAGTCGTCTACGATCCTCGAGTTATCGAGGTCGAAGCACGTCAGGAACCAGTTCCCCCTCGGCGAATAGATATAGCGCTCGAACGTGAACCACACGTCCTTGGCGTCGAACTTGCTGCCGTTGGAGAATGTGACTCCCTCGCGGAGATGGATGACCCACAGAGATGACGAAACTTCGTCAATGCCCGTCGCAAGTTCCCAGATGAAGTTCCCTTCCATATCATAGTTGACGAGCACTTCCATATACTGGTACGCGATGCCCACGAAGCTGCCCATCATCTCGCTGACGAGCAACGTGCCGCTGTCGCCGGAAGTGGCCACGTTCAAGGTATCCCTTGCCGACACCTGTTCTCCAGCGTTGCTGCTGTTGTCCCCGGCGTTGGTATTCGTGTTGCTGCTGTCGTTGCTGTTGCTGCTGTTGGAATCGGTGTTGCTGTTGCTATTGCTGCTGTTGTCATTGGTCGTGTTGTTGGTGTTATTGTTCGTGTTGCCATTGTCGTTGGTCTTGTTGCAGGACGCTATCGAAACGACCATCAAGCAAACAAGCAATAATGCCACCAGGTTCCTAATCCTCTTTTTCATTTTTTCCTCCTTAGTTTTGTGTCATTGTCTTATATTTGCAACACGCGACAAAGTGATTTGGCGCGTCTTCCTCTAAAATCTGCGGGCTGCCGCACTCCTCCGACGCATACATGCATCTCGCCATAAACCTGCACCCCGGCTTCGGGTTGATTGGCGACGTGATCTCGCCCTGCATGATTATGCGTTTTTTCTTGTTGCGCACGTCGAGCGACGGAATCGCCGACAGCAGCGCCTGCGTGTAAGGATGCCTCGGATTGCGGAACAGTTCGTCCGATGCCGCTTTTTCGACCATCTGCCCCAGGTACATCACCATGATGTCGTCCGAAATATACTTTACGACGGATAAATCGTGCGTGACGAACATATACGCCAGCCCGCGCGCCTCCTGCAGATCGAGCATCAGATTGATTATCTGCGCCTGGATCGACACGTCGAGCGCGGACACCGGCTCGTCGCAAACGATGAACTTCGGCTGCAGCGACAATGCCCTCGCGATTCCGATCCGCTGCCGCCTCCCGCCGTCCAGCTCATGAGGATATGAGTTCTCGAACCGCTCGGCCAAACCCACGGTGTCCATGAGCTTCTTCGTCTCTGCCCTGATCTCCGCCTTTTTCAGCTTCCCTTGCAATATCAAAGGCTCCATGATCGTTTCGCTGACGGACATGCGCGGGTTCAGCGACGAATACGGGTCTTGGAAAATGAGCTGCATCTGCTCGCGCATATGCTTCAGTTCCTTCTTGGTGGGGTTTGAAATATCACTCCCCTCAAACGAAATATCACCGCTGGTCGGCTCTATCACGTGTAAAACGGTCCTGCCCAACGTAGTCTTGCCGCATCCCGATTCACCCACAACGCCCAGCGTCTTGCCCGCCTCCAGCGTAAAGGTGACATCATCGACGGCATGCAGCATGCCCGCTTTATTTTTGAAATATTTCCTGAGGTTTTTGACCTCCAACAATGCGCTCATTCCACGCTCACCCCCGCTTTAAAGCACTTGACGAAATGTCCCGTAGATATCTCGACCATATCAGGCGGACGCTCGGCGCAAACATCCATCGCATCGGGGCACCGCTCGCAAAACCGGCAACCGCTAGGCAGGTTTGTAGGATCCGGCATCAAACCCTTGATCGGCCGGAGCCGCGGCTCGTCGGAATCGACCTTTGGCAAGGAGCCGAACAGCCCCATGGTATATGGGTGGGCAGTCTCCTCAAACACCTCGAGCGTCGTCCCATATTCAACGATTTCGCCCGCATACGTCACAGCAACGGAATCGCAGCTGCTGGCAACGACGCCCAAATCGTGCGTGATCATGATGACGGAAGTTCCGAGCTTCTCTTTCAAAGACTCCATCATCTCCAGAACCTGCGCCTGGATCGTGACATCGAGCGCGGTCGTCGGCTCGTCCGCAAGCAGCAGCTCCGGATTGCACGCAAGCGCCATCGCGATGACGACGCGCTGCTTCATGCCTCCGGAAAACTGGTGCGGATATTCGCCAAACCGCTCCATCGGGATGCCCACCATTTCGAGCATCTCGCATCCCTTCAGCTCGGCCTCCATCCGCGACATCTTGTTGTGCAGCCCGATAGCCTCAGCGATTTGGAATCCGACGGTCTCGATAGGGTTGAGCGCGGTCATCGGGTCCTGGAAAATCATCGCTATTTTGTTGCCGCGAATCTTCCGCATTTCCGATTCCGACAGCTTCATGATGTCTTGGTCATGGAACAGTATCTGCCCGCTGCGGACCTTCGCCGGAGGCGTCTGCAAAATACGCAGCACGGCCCTCGCGATCGTGGTCTTGCCCGCGCCGGTCTCGCCGACCAGCCCCAACGTCTCGCCCTGCTTGACGACCAGGTTTATGCCGTTGACGGCATATACGATCTCGTCGTCAGTGTGGTATTCGACGGCCAAATCGTGGATTTCGAGAATATTATCAGCCATATCATCCACCTCAAGTCTTCAAACGTGGGTCGAGCGCATCCCTGAGCCCATCGCCCAAAAGGTTGAAAGCGAGCACCGTGATCATTATGCACAGCCCCGGGTATAGAGCGAGATACGGATATGCCCTGATAAAGTTCCTGGCGTCCGAAATCAAAGCGCCCCATTCGGGCACGGGAGGCTGTACCCCCAATCCGATGAAGCTGAGCCCCGCGCCGGCAAGCACGGAATTCCCCATGCTCATCGTAATCATGACGATGAGCGGCGANATNGCGTTGGGGATGATGTGCTTCCTTATGATACGCGCGCTGCCCGCGTTGATGATCGTCGCCGCCTCGATGTATTCCATCTCGCGCACCGTGAGTATCGATGCCCGCATCATGCGCGCATAACCGGTCACAGAGCTGATCCCGATGGCGATGATCGCGTTGCGCAAGCTCGGCCCCAGAACGGCCGCCATTGTCACGGTCAAAAGAAACATCGGGATGCTCTGGTATATGTCCAAAAAACGCATAAGCAAAGTATCGGTCCAGCCGCCAAAATATCCGGCGATCGCGCCTATGATGATCCCCGCCACGGCCGCGAGCCCCGTCGACCAAAGGCCGATCTGGAGCGACTGCCGCGAACCGTAAATGATTCGGCTCAATAGATCGCGCCCCAATCTGTCCGTCCCGATAATATGCTCCTTGCTGGGCGGCGAGAACGGCATCGAACCATCTTGCAAATCGTATGGGTAAGGCGCGAGGATCGGTGCCAAGATTGCGATTAATATAAGCAGCAATATAACAAAGAGCGATAGCACGGCGATTTTGTTCTTTTGAAGCCTGTGCCAAGTCTCGCCAAACCTCGATCTCTTTTTCCTCATCTTGACCTTGTTCATTGTCCGACCCCCTTCAGTACCTTCTCCTTATTGACCTTCTTCCTCGAGTATTGAGAACGGATCCTCGGGTCAATAAATGCAAAAGCGACGTCGATCAGCAAAATAACTATGCTGAACACCGTCGACATGAAAAAGGTCGTCGCCAAAATCACGGGATAGTCCCTCGCTGTCAGGCCGGAGAGCATATAGCTGCCCAAGCCGGGGACGGAATATATAATCTCCGCAATCATCGCCCCGCCCAACGAAGCGCCGAAAAGCGTCCCGATGATCAGCACGATGGGAATGATCGCGTTTTTGAGCGCGTGCCTGTAAAGCACCTTCATCTCGGTCTGCCCCTTCGCGCGCGCGGTCGTTATGAAATCCTGCCTGATGACTTCCAGCAGGTCAGACCTCATCTGGCGCGTGATAAGAGCGGTATACCCCAAAGCAAGCGAAATCGTGGGCATGATCCAGCCCTTCCATGATTCGATCCCTTGCGGCGGCAGCCACCCAAGCCGAATGCTGAAAAATCGAATTAAGATCAACGCAAACCAAAAGGCCGGCATGGATATGCACAGCAGCGACAGCGCAATCGCGGCATTGTCCTTCCACGTGTATTGGTGCGTCGCGGCGTAGATCCCCAGCGGAATCCCGATCACCACCGACAAAAGAACGCTCAGCACGGATATGACAAACGTATACTTGAACCGCTGCGCCATCTCCGTGGTGATGGGCCTGTTGTTGTTGTATGACCTACCAAAATCGCCACGTACCGCATTGCCGAGAAATGTGAAGTACTTTGTCAAAAACGGGTCGTTGAGATGCCATTCTTCGCGCAGTTCCTGGATTTGCTCCTCCGTCGCCCTGTTTCCGAGTTTGATCCTCGCCGGGTCGCCCGGCGCGATATCGATGAAGATTAGCACAATGAGCGAAACCCCCATCAATATAGGTATCATCATCAGCAGCCGCTTGATGATATATCTGATCACTATTATCCCCCTCTCATGTTCTGTTCGCAATTTGTCTGCAGAGTCTCGCGTTATCTCGCTTTAATAATTTACACTAAAAAATAATCTTTGTCAATGGTGCATATCACGCTGGGGTGTTACAATTCACGCCCGGTGAGGTAGACGTTTATTTTTGCTTCATTTAGCGCAGCATGGATGCGGAGCGGTGCGAAACTGAGGCAAGGATGCCTCATTTGAGCACAAATGAAGCAAAAAAAACGTCTGCCGAGCGCAAGGGCGTGAACAGTAAAGCCCCTAGTTAAACCAATTGTTGATGCCGACGACAGCCTCATCATAACTCAGCATCGCAGCATCATCAGGACTAATCCGCAAAAAATCGACGGCAATGCCCGCAGCCTCGCCGGCGATACGCAGGCAATTCGGCCTGGTATGCTCATCGACGTAACCATCAGGAAACGCATTGACGATCTCCCTGCAAAGCCCGCTCCCCGCAATCTTCACGAACTCGCTCACAAGATTATTATACCGCTGGTAAAACTTGCCCTTCAACTCCATCCTGTCGACGGCCGAAGGCGGATCCACCCTGCCGTGGACCATGCTGTTGGCAAGAATCGCCGAAGCCAAAGCGCCGCAAGTGAAACCGACACCGCCCCCGCCTCCGCCGAACCCGGTCGCAAGCGCGACGGCGGACAACGGAGCATCGACGGCCCCGCTGCGGATCAACGCCTCAAACACAGACTCCGAGCAATTCATCTTTCTATTGGTCATATTATCGACAGCATATTCGACAGCAAGCTCCCGAATGGCATCCCAATCCTTCTCCATAAAAACCACCCTTCATATAAACTTTTTTCTCAATTTATCTCAACAAGTATATTTTCAACGCCACATCAAGTCAATACATATATTAGATAACATTTCACATGAATAATTGACAAACACCTCCGATTATCATAAAATAACCTCATATGAAAACGAAAAGAAAGGAATGAACAGAACTATGAACCAATACGACGTGGACGTCCTCGTCATAGGAGGCGGATGCGCAGGGGTGGCCGCCGGAATCACGGCAGCCCGCCAAGGCTTGCGCACGCTTCTCATCGAGAACCTCACAAGCCTCGGCGGACTGATGACAAACGGATATGTCACGGGCCCTGCCGGCATCATCGAAGGCCTCTGCAAGGAACTGCTCGACAGAATGAAAGCAAAAGGCCTGCTCTACGACACCCCGCACACCCCCGCCGTGGACCCCGAAAAGTGCAAATTTGAAATGGAAACAATGGTCTTGCAATCCGGCTGCCGCCTGCTATATGGCATGCACGCGGTCGATGTCGTGATGGACGGCGCAAACATCAAAAGCGTCGTTTGCTATTCCAAATCCGGCCGATGTGAGATCAAGGCGAGCATATTCATCGACGCCACCGGCGACGGCGACATCGCCACGGCCGCCGGAGCCCCTTACGAGGTGGGCGACGCGGAATATATGGGCCTCAATCTCGCCCACACGATGGGCATCCGCATGTCAAACGTCAACATGGCCAAATTCCGCAAAGCCATGGGCGACTGGGTCGCTGAAAACAAAGGCTACCCCGAGCACATGAGCCTCGCGGGTCAATTGCTCGACGAGGCCGTTGAGAACGGCGACCTGCCATACCGCCTCTTCCCCGGCGGCCTCATATACCAAATCCCGGGGACTCCGGACGAGGACGCGGATGTCACATTCAACGTTTCCCACAGCTTCTACAACCACAACCTCGAGGTCGAGGACCTCTCCCGGCAGATCGTCGAGCAGCACGTGCAAAACCAGTGGTTGGAGGAGGTCTACAGGAAATACATTCCCGGCTTTGAAAATTGCCGCATTTCCGGCCTTGCCTCGCTGCCCGGCATACGCGACTCACGCAGGATCATCGGCGAATACATTATGAAAGACTCCGATATCGCCGCCGCAGTCAAGTTCGAGGACAGCATCGCGAAATTCCCCGAATATTACGACACTCATCACCCGACGAGCGGCTACTGGGGTTTCAGGCACCACATCCATTCAAAGGAACCAATCCCCGGCGCCGTCAACTACAAGGAGCCCTGCGACAAGGCGATGCACCCGTTCTGCCCTCCCGAGGAAGGGAGCTATTCCGTGTACCAAAATCCGACGGGCTATTGCGACGTCCCATATAGGGTCATCGTGCCTCTCAAGGTCGATAACCTTTTCGTCGTCGGGCGCTGCGTGTCCGCGCAGTTCCACGCCATGGCAGCGGTCAGGATAATCACGATTTGCATGTCGACTGGCCAGGCCGCTTCCCTCGCTTCCAAGATTTGCCTCGAAAAGGGCATTCGCCCCCGCGATCTCGATGGCAAAATCGTCAGGCAGGCAATGATAGACGACGGAGTGCCTCTCGACAAGGCTCCTGATGGCTACTGGGCGCATCTTGCGGAGTCCGCGAAAGACGACATGGACAAGCACGAGTTTGTCCGTCTGCGCGGCGATTTTATGGGCGTGCGCCTGCCCGACGGCAAAATCACCATGCGTTTCGGCGACGTAAAGAAGCCCGGCGCCGTCTAACGACACGTTGTCGCGGCCTCCCGGCCGCCACCCACCCCTGTAGGGGCGGCAACCTGCCGCCCTCCCCGTAACGGCGGCAACCCCCCGCCCCAGACCCATCCGCAGATTGTCAATATGCATAAATCCATTGTAGGGGCAGGGCTTGCCCCCGCCCCAGATCCATCCGCCAAAAGGCAATCCGATCAACAACAAAACAAGGAGGAAACAATAACATGAGCAAATCATTAGTAGAATACGGCATCGACGGCAAAATCGCAATCGTCACTGGCGCCGGCAGCGGAGTAGGCCGCGAAACCGCGATCCAGCTCGCTAAAATGGGCGCGAAGGTCGCGCTCTTCGGGCGCGGCATCGAGTCCATCAGCATCGTTGAAAAAGAAATCAAGGAGTTCTCACCCGATGTCATCGCCATCAAATGCGACGTCGGCATGAAAGATGAAGTCGACGCGGCCGCCAAGCAAGTTATCGACGCATACGGCAGAATCGACATCTTGGTCAATAACGCCGGCATCGAAGCGGACAGAGAAGAAGGGCAGATGGGCGGCGACATGCTGATGACAACCCCGATCGAGCAATACCACAGGGTGCTTGACACAAACCTCATCGGCCATTATAACACCATGACAGCCATCGTCCCCGGCATGGCGGAGAGAAAATACGGGCGCGTCGTCAATGTCAGCTCCGTCACGGCATTCGGCGGGGGCGTTGGCACTGCCGCGTATGTCGCATCCAAAGCGGGCAGCATTGTCCAGACAAAGGCCTTCGCGCGCAAATTCGGCCCCGACAACGTGCTGATCAACTGCGTGGCTCCGGGAATGGTGGATACCCCGATGCATAAAACGACTCCCCGCGAGCAGTTCACGATGGTCGAACGCGGCAGCACTCTCAGAAGGGTCGCGCAGCCCATCGATATCGCCAGGATCATTCTTTATCTCGCTCAAGAGGACCTCTTTATGACCGGCGAGACGCTCTGCGACGGCGGCGGCGGCATGACCCGCTGACAGGCCCCGTCCCCCACCCCCCGTAGCGGCGGCATTCTGCCGCC
>JGI24702J35022_10000468_pt1 | contig 24359 bp, 25 predicted proteins | sample TergutTh196P4_FD_35022 | JGI IMG/M metagenome (IMG submission 35022)
TTTATTATTTTTGAATTATTTTTTTTGAAATTTATCCGATAATGTTTTGGGAATACCTGCTGCCAGTATCAATGCTGGCGCAATATATAAAATTTGTGAAAGTCCACTAAAATAATCAACACATATTCTTCCATCTTTAACGGTATCAATAATCATCACAGTTAGGACACCAAATACAATTAACACAGCAAGAACAATACAAATTAAATATGCCGCGCGCGTGCTGCTCTTACGCTTTGTATAGGCGTTTGTTATTAGTTCGTCAAAAGTGGTCATGGTTATGGTATAAATTTTTTGTCTTGTTTCAATTTCATTGCAGTTTTTATTTCTCCAATGTCATCCTGTATTTTTCTGTACATTGCTTTGTTTTCATTTGTGATTTCCGTGATATATCCATGGTCTTTTTCAAATTCTAATCTGAGTAATGAGATTTTTGAATCCATTTCTGTTCTGTAAATTTCGATTTTATTATCCAATTTAACAAGTGCAATATTTGTATATAAATAACTCCCAAATAATGCGATTGCGATTGTAATAACAAATGACCAAAAAGCAACCTTTGGCACTAAAACAAAATCTTTTATTTTTTCTGTCATAATTTATTTTATTTTTTTTAAAATCCCCTCAATTTTGGAAAATCGTTACCGTCATCAATTTCCCAAACATTTTCCATATCCCACCCCATCACATCGCGGTAAAATGCTAATGATTTGAGTTGAGATATAGTGACATCCTTGCCTTGATATGACGTTGGGTCAGAACTTGTTACCGTTACACCATTGACAAGCATGGTGTTGAGAGCATAATTGTTTATGTTGCTATAAATAGATGGATAGAAAATTCTTCCACCTATATTAATATGAGCCATTGCGGCAACTGAATTTGTTATAGTACCATCACCTGGAGAAATTCCCTTACATGTATTATTAGATATAAGGTCACCAAGAGCGTAACATTTGTCAACTGTACCGATGAAATTCATCCCATCGGCTATGCCTGAAACATGATACAGTGAAGTAATAATTACATCTGTCCAACAGTCGTATATTTGACCTGTACTACGATTTCGCCCAGCAATTCCGCCCGTATTAATTCCATTACAAGTAATTATTATTCCTGTTACGTAACATTGCCTTATAATTCCGCTATTGTATGCCGTAATGCCGCCCGTGCCTTGTATTTCCCAATCAGCACTATCAACAATAATACTAATATTCTCAACACCAAGATTTTGGATAATGCCTCCGTTTTCATAAAAAAGCCCGTATGAGGCGTCTGTCGCAAAAAAATTTTTGATTTTTTTGCAGTTACCTTCAAAATTTCCCTTATAAACCTCCTGTGACCCAACAGGGTCTTCTCCGCTCCACCCAGTTACGACAGGAATAAAAGAAATACCCGTTAAATCAATATCATTGACGAGTTTATGCCATATCCCATCAAATGTTTCTCCCTCCGATATGGCATTTCTAAATGCAACGAAGTTATTAACATTTTTAATAAGATATGGATATTGTTCCGTTCCATCTTCCGGCGGTGGACTTTCTACAGTTACAACACAGGTGGCACTATATCCATTGACAGTTTTGACGGTGATGGTTGCCGTGCCGATGGCGACGGCTGTTACTTTGCCAGTGGCATCAACGGTAGCGATAGCAGTATTATCACTGCTCCAAATTATGGTTTTGTTAGAAACATTCATTGGCGTTATTTCAACTTCTAATTGACAATCGTCATTAGTATATATACTTATTGTCGAAGGGTATATAGTAACACCGGTTGGTGAAATATATGGTTGTTCTGCTTTCCAAACGTTACCGTGATAATGTATCTCACCAGCATCACGTACTATGTAAATAGTGGTGGGAATAAGGATTGACGGCTTGGTAGCAACATCACAATCAACAATCAACAACTCCTGTAATGTTTCCATCTTTGTATTTTTACGAAAGTACGGTCATCATAGCCATCGCCTTCAATCCTATTGACGTTGCTTCAAGTTTTGCACTTTTGGATGTATTATTGATAGCAACGCCAATTGTAAAGGTGATTTCAGTGCCATCGGTTGAGGTTTGAACGTCAATGGTGCCATCTGTATTGTCAACAATAGAAGCATAAAAAATATCAGCGGCTGGTACGACTACGTTTACAAATGATGGTGGCGTTGTGCCTTGTGAAATTACTAATACCAATGATGGTTCTGCAATCGGGTCTGCGGTTTCTCCAAATTGCGTGTAAAATGTACTATTATCCCAATCGCTTTGCTTTTTGCAGAATTTTGCATTAACAATGGAACTATCAAGAGGCATATTTATATCGCTCAAATCAATCCAATTCGTACCGTCATTTGTATATTGAAGTTTCAAACTGCCCGTTGCAGCATTATAAGTTTGTCGCACGGTTGCCCAAACGCCCTGACGATTACCTACTATATTTCCTGTATAACCAGAGAACGCCACGCTTGGCGTTATTTCTGTATTCGGTGGGTCGCCTGGTAAGGGAACACCTGTTGAAAAAACGAAGGTGTCTGACACTTTCAATGAAAACAAAGTAAAACTTTGAAGCGTTCCATCGGACAATGTTACATCCAATATAACACTAACTCCACCACCGACACTTGATAATCTTGTTTGAAAATTACCTATTCCACCACCAGCAAACCAAGTTTTCCCCTGATAATGTATTTTTCCCGTGTCCCTTTTTATGTAAATTGTCGTGGGCAACAATGTGGACGGTGCTGTTACTTCCGTACAATCCACAATTAATAATTCTTGTAATGTTTCCATTTTAAATTTTATTTTATGATAATATTTTATAAAAACTCTTTATTTTGTTAAAATCTCCAATTTCTTTACGTTCAAGTGATTTTGTTATTCTACAATTACCAATATCACCCAACCGTCCGCCAACTGTATTATAATAGATGGTTTTCAAAATAAATTTTGCGTTTGATGGTGGAATGTAAAAATTTCCAATTGTGTCTAAATCATTTAATGCCATTATTGAAGATGGAATATTATTACCATTACCATCCAAAGATAATATCCATTTATTTCCAAAATCACCTTGCAAAAAATATGTTTCATTTTCTTCACACGGAATAACGATTGTAGAATTGAAATTAATGTCATCGGTAGAGTAAAATCCGGTATCTATCACAAAGCCCGCTACAAGCCTGTAATCACGATATAAATCAATGAAATTATATATAACGTTTTTGTTCAGTAAAATCAAATTTTTATTTGCCAAATCTTTGGTTTCAAAAATTGCTTCAGTAACCCCTTTTTGACTCAATGCAACATTCGGATTATCGCCTAAATTTTGCGCCAAAGTAACGTAAGCACTTTGAAAACGCCACATTGTACCTTCCCAACTATATGTTCCATTTTTACTGCCGTCCTCCAAATCAACAACCGCTACAAGTTCACCGATTTGGATTGGTCGCCCATCCGTTCCGATTGGTTTTGTTACATCATTCCACATTTCGTCATACGACGAATAAGTTTTACGTATTTGATATGGAACAAAAATATCAACCTGCGTCATTAACGTCGTTGATATTGTCCAAAATTGCGTATTCCATATCAAAACAATGAAAAATGATTCATTTTCATCGGTCGTTACCGTTATTGGTTTTCCATTTTCATCTTTGAAAAATTGGAATATTTTAGTACTGTCCCTTCTAATTGTTGAAACATAACACACTCTGGAATTGAGAGGTTCAACAGGAATGGTATCACTTTCGGCATGTCCTATCAAAGCGGATGAACCCATCAACTCCAATTGTTTGACATAGTCAAGCAAAGACAAAGCATAATCTTGGTGATTTTCAGGCTGTATCTCCGTTCCTGTTGGACGTCCCATCAAGGTTGCAATTATCTTGGATTTTACAATATCGTAACTTGTCATGAGTAATCGGGTTTTTGGTATTCATCATTATAATTTTGTACATTCACAGCGTCCCATTCAATCAAAAGTTCTGCCATTTCCTCACGTTTTTTGTCCTTACAACCATTTTCTTCATAGTCTTGTATTAGTTCAGCATCAGTAGAATATTGAAAATCTTTACGGACACGTCTTTGAAGCCAAATTCCCAATGCTTGGTTTGGTTGCAATGCCTCGCCCTCTTTATCGAACATTATAATTTCGTTGTCTTTATAGTTTTTGACAAACGGTTTATCAAAAGAAAATTTTGATGAATGTGTGGAAATATAAGAACAAGGCGTGGTCGTTTCAAAAACAGTTTCATCCCGTCTTTCAATTCTAAACTTTTTTTGCGAAAGTCTTTTGACTTGCCATTCCTCACTCAACTCAAACGCTTTTTCTATGGCTTTCCAAGTTCCATCAAAATCGCCTTCCTCAACATTAACAGAAACGCCGAAGGGTTCAAAAAATATTTCCTCATCTTTTACGGCTGGTGTGATAATATTCACATCAACAAAAGCGCGGTAAAAGTCTAAATCAAGCCATTCAACTCCCAATGGTTCTTCGTGCATGTTATTAATGTGTTCCATCGCCATAGTATCCGAAACAAATGAAATTCCAACTTTGAATTCACATACGTTAAAATCTTCAACAACCATTTTCATTCGGATATTATTCACAGGATGGGGCAACTTATTTACCAACCCCAAAGCCAATGTTTCTTTGTATCGTGTTTCCAAAGTAAGCATAGATACAAAATCAAACAAAGTGTTTAAAGAGTTATTGGGAACGGGGTTTGTTGATATATACCCACCCAAACTCTTATTGACCTCACCCTGACTATTTCCGCCAGAGTTCAATGATGATTGTGCGCCTGTTAAATATAGAAACATTTTTAAAATTTCAATAATTATCCACCTATGATACTATCACTATATATAATTGGCACCAAAGTAAATTGACTTCCTGAAAGCACCTGCTGCTGTTTATTTTGATTTTCAAAATTTGCTATTGGAAATTGTCTCCAAATACCTTGCCGACTGTTTGAAATCAACCGATATTTCAATTCTACTGTATTGGTATAACTCGGTTGCACAAACACATAAAATCGGTTGATAATATTTTGCAACGAAAATTTGAAAAAATACGTTTTTTCAGGTTCTTTCAAATCATTTTTTCCTTGTCCCGTTGCAGAGTTCCAAACGTATGCTTGAAATTCAATTTCCATAAAATTTGGAATAATTACAAGGTCATTACCGGTATTCAATAACAGTTGTTTGTTAAAGTTAGTATTCAACAACAACTTATTGTTATCATTACGAATAATTTTAGCACTCAACATGTTTGCACGGTTTAATAATACCCAGCCATTGAAAATTCCAGAAGGTATTGTTGTTGGTACGTTACCCAAAACATTGTTAGTTCCGCCTGTTATCGTCAAAGTTGGTGAATTATCCATCCCTGAAGTTGTGAAAATATTAATTTGGTATCCATGTTCAAATACCAATTCTATGTTATCAAATTTGGGAAACGGATTGGTTTTAATCAAAGAGCAGATTGGATTTTCATCCGATTGGTCGCCTCCGTAAATACCGCCATTTCCGTTGAACATATTATAAATTCTTAAATCTTCAATGATTAATTGCGACGTGGATGAAAATTCAACACTACCGATTAAAAATTGCCCTGGCGATAAAAAAGGTTCATTATTTTGTTCAATAACCGTAATAGCACATGAATCATACAAATAGATTAATCTACTTTGGACAGGCGGTAAAAATCCAGGCGTAAACGTACCGACTACGGAATACTGCAAATTTGCCTCATTTATAATGTTTCCCGCCACGATTGCTTGTGTGTCCGATATTACCTTCACAACTTCATATTCAAAGTCATTTACAACGGAATTAAAGATGACTTTCGTTGGAAAGTTCGGTTGTCCACGTAAAACCTTTGTAAACTCCGTACCAATTCCTGTTATTTGCCCGTTTGCATTAACAGAAACAGTGCCGGCTTCTATATTGGTTGAAACATATTTTATCACAAACCATTTTTTCAGCCCATTATTCGTCATAATAAACTGCTGGGATTGTTTGTTCATTATTGCCTGCATTTCCTCATCATACGCCAATCCTGGTAAGACATTCACGGCATTGATATTAGTACTATCCTGTACAATTTCAAATGATGTTTCGTCTGGACAATTTGCAACTCCGTATTGATTTACAATTGAACATGCAAACTTTTTCCAACCGTCTTCTTCAATGAAGAAATTGTTTCTTTTCAATTCGTTTGTTTCCAAAAATAAATTTGGTGAAATTACTACTTTTGACATAGTTCTATTATTTTATTGTTGTTATTATGCTACTTATATTGAAAGGGAAAAGGTACTTTTCAGACAATTCCTTCAATTCATTATCGGTCATATCAGGGTTGTTGTTGCGGACGTAAACATACAAAAGTCTGCTGGTTTCGATGAAACACATAGAGTGGTTGTTTTCCGTTCCGTTCATCAAAGGTAAAATATTAGTTCCACGTACCAGCGGACGTATTTTGTAATTCCAAATGTTCAACGTACCATCACCTACAACCTGAATTTTTGGTAAAAAATACTTTATAAATCTGTTATTAAAAACAAGGTTGTTCCCTATTCCCAAATTGGTTTTTTCATTCGTAATACGAACACTGGAATAAGCATAAATTATTCCACGTACCAAATACCAATTATTTCCCAAAGTCGGCATTGGTTGAAATATGAAAGTATCGGATATGTTATTGAAACGTGGCGTTACAAAAGCACCGTTGATTTTTTCTTTGTTTACGTTAAAGGCTTCAACACCAAATAACAAAGTGGGATTGGGTGGGTCAAATGGAGTGCTAACTTCCGAAAGTTTAACAAGAAATGTTATTTCATAATCCATGTTTGAGTCACAAACATATAACAAATCTTCATTAAAGTCTTCATTATCATAGCGTCCCAATCCATTCTTCGGAGGTGGAACACTACCTATACCATCACCATGTCTGCCAATATTCAAAACAGAATTAATTGACTCTGGGTCATTCGGTTGAGGCGTCCAATCCGATATTTCACAAATTCCATCTGTTACGGTGTAAATAAAATTTTCCAAGTTTTGGAAGTTTTTGCTATTTTCTTTGGTTTTGTTGAGGTTGTAAGCCCAAGCCGTTCCACGATACATTGGCGATGAATTTCCCAAACACCAGCCGCTTTTGTCTATATCAACAATTTCATGCAAAAGTTCATCATTCATACCATTCCGATATAAACGGTTGAACTCACCATCAATTGGTATTACTGTTCCATCTGGCAATTCGTTACCTTGTTTATTGAAAATCATTTCTGTACCACGCCTACGGGTTTCATCCCAAAAATATTGCGTCAAATACTGTAAATCTTCCAATGAGATATTTCGTTCATTAAAAAACAATCCTACCTGCTTCACCCATTGGAATAATAAGCCGTAATCGTTATTGAAATTTTCATACCTTTTGAAAAAAGCAATGAACATGCAGTAAAAGAAGGAATATGTTGAAAACAAAGAAATATAATCCGTGTCCTCTTGTTTTGAAAGATTTTCGGCACGGGTGATGTACTCTGGAATTATGCCACGAAAATAAAGTTTTTTGAACAGGTTTCTGTCCATTTGGAAAAACAAATCGCTATTGATAAAGTCGTAAAATATGCTATCAGCAATAGTTGGAGCAATAAGGTTATAGCCTTCAAAATCGCCTACCATCCAAACCTGTTGAAATATTGCAGGACTTGAGCCATTATCTATTCTTGTAATTCTAATTTCAATGAAAAAATCTTTTTCTACAATTTCCGTGAAATTAATAGTGTCAATATCCTTCCATTCAGAATAAAATATATCAAGCGTTTTGTATCTATATTCTGACTTAAACAACCCTAAATTAAAATCAATAGAATAATCAAAAATGTGTAATTTTCCATGTAGTTTCGGCACTACTGTTACTAACATGGTATCCTCAGCATACAATATTGTATCGCCACCAGGGGTGCTTTGCAAGTCGTAATTCAATTCTCCCTCGTTACCGCTTGTATTCATATCTATACTATACAAATCAACGTCGTCATCCTGCAAATCAATAGTCAATTCACCCAAAGAATTGATTGACGATGTATCTAATGGTTTGTCGTTCAAAATAAGAAGTTCGCCCGTCTTTGCATTCACACCATTTACCATTATCGGATTGGGCGTTTCAACCAAAATTCCAGCGTATGTTTCTGGAAATGTAGTACCGTCTTGGTTCATATCAGGCGTAGCAATAATGGTTACGTTTCCATTGTTTACCGTTGATATTGTTTTCGTACTGCAAAATTGGTCTGCCATGATTATATTGTATTTAAAACGGTTGCCATATAACTTTCATTGGGGTCATTCGGATAGAAAAATGAAGCCAAAATATTTTTGTTGTCCATTATGATATTGCCGTCCACATCACGCATGATAAAACTTCTTATTCTGGGAAGTCTGTATTTGGCAACATTTACATCGGTACGTGGTACAAACCAAGCATCAGGAACGTGCCGAACACCTTGTACTCCACGTGCCGCAAACAACAAATCTTGCCAAAGTACTCTATCGCCATAATTCCAAAATCGGTAGTCAAAAAGTTTTGACATTTGTATTTGTATATCACGTCTGACCTTATCTACATCGGCGGCGGGGTCAATAGAAACGCGAAAATCAACGTCCACTGGTAACCAATCTACGTTATTCAATTTCAAAGAATTTTCCGTATTATCGGAAAGTAATTCAGCCAATGATAAAAACTCCGATGACCGCAAAAGAATTTGGTTGAATTCATCTGTCGTAAAGTCTGCGCCGTCCACCGGTACGACAATCAAATTGAACTGTCCAAATTCATCAATATTACCTTTATGCAGTCGCAAAACTCGGTTGTTAAGTTTCATAAAGACTTGTTCTAAATAAGACATTGTTGTTCTGGAAAGTTGATTTACGTTTTCCATGATACGAACACGGTATAATTCGTCATCCTCATCATCCCGTCCGCCTTGTGCAATATATTCATTGGTACAGGCAATATGTCCTGTTGGTGCCGGATTGACACGATTAATGGTAAGTGGTGCAACATTCGTATGTGCGCCCACCTGCAAAGATTTTATTTTGACATATTCAAAACCATTAACTCCGATAGTAACGTCATTTTCCAATTGGAATTGCACCCCATTTGTTGCTGTGAACAAATTGGTATCTGCAAAATATACAGTGCCTTCATCTGCCAACAAACGAATGTACGTTGAACTTCCTGTTGCACCAAAACGTTCCGAAACGCCACGTTGTTTCGCAACTTCATCTAAATACTTTCCATACGCTGTATCTGGGAATATGTGAGCCTCAACGATAGATTGATTTACCAAAAGTTTCTGACCTACTTTTGCCGCACCATAGGCAATACCATTCAAAACTGATTCATTCCCTATATCGGAAATTTTATCGGTTTTATTGAGCAATATTTCCAGAAACATCTGCTTCAATTCATCAACGGGTGTTATTTTTGTAATCATAAACTTATGGTTTTCGTAACATCATAATTATACTTGGTTTTTATATTGATTTCAGCCTGCAAACTGCCATTTGAAAAACTAAAATTCAAAGGCGTTACGTAATCAAACAAATCATTCTGCATGAAGTTGTTTATAATATCCGATACTAATATTGGATATGAAAAATTATTAACATTTTGACCGATTAATTTGGTAGTTCCAAACAAACGGTTTTCGGGAACATCGCCCCGCTGCAACTTCAATAATATATCACATTTCTGTTGTATGTTTTCTTTGTAAATTACACGGTCAAGGTCGGCATCATCTTCCACGATTGTAATTTTTCTGTGTAAATCTTTTCCGTAAACTTTTTCACCGATTGGTTGTTCCAAAATAGTAGTTACAACAACTTGGGTATTGTTATTGATAAACACCGATACTTTGCGTGGTCTATCAATCTCCCAATCCCATTCGTTCCAATCATTGTTTAGCATTATATCAACCCAATCGTAATTATCATCAACCTGCTTTTGGTTGATTTCACGTGCCGTATCTTCAACCGTTTTAAAACTTCCAACGCTATCTTCAACCTGAATGACGGGTTTGTAGTTTCTGAACGTCAGGGACGTTCTACGGAATTTTGGCAATTTTCTGATTTTTTCTATGGTATCATTCAGGTTTTGTATAGTTTCCATCAACTCCCAATAACCACACGTATTGAATTTATTTGCAAAGGTTTTGAAGTAAGCCATTACCGTGATACATTCAGTATCTAAAAGTTTTAATTTCACCAAATGTTCATTTTTTATGGTTTCGGCACGTCCTGAAAAATAATCGTCAATAGAAGGGTACGACATAACCATGAAGTCCCTATAAAAAACAAGGAACGCCAAAAGCGGATATTTTGTTATCCTTTCAAATTCCAATACTATCTTTTCCATGGTGGTAATAAACTTTCAGGTGATTGTATAATTCCTTTGCTGACAGACGATAAAATGTAATTAATATCTTTCATCGCTCCCATAACTACATTTTGTAAACCATTGGCGATTGCACCAGAGGCTACGATTGAAACCAAACTGTTTTTTTGGTTATTTGCAGTCTTCACGGCTGACGCCGGACAAACTGCTTTCATTTCCAAAGAATAAAACCAAATCATATTGTTTTGTACACTTTGACTATAACTATCCTGTAAAACCTCAACAACGTATGCTGTGTTGAGAACGTAATTGGTGAATATCAATAAATGAGGTTGCCCGTTTTGGTCTAATTTTCGAGACATTTCAACAAACTTTTTCAACATCTTTATCAATCCGTACCCTGTTTTGATAAGCGGTTGTCCCAAAAATAAACCATCGCCGGCGGTGTTGATTCCAGCCGCCATTGCGCCACCTTTCCAAGCGGCATTCATATCAAAGTATTTGACCGACTTATTATTTTGAGGTTCAACATTTCCCAACAAAAAACGTATTTTTCTACCAAATGAACCCTGTATGGATATTTGTTTCGGTATAAATGAATCACTGAAAAGAGTTACCAACCCAGAGTTGGTTTTGGTTATTGACGTTATTGCCGTTTCGCTCTCAATCAAATTGTCAGGCATTACGGAAAAGGTCATAAAACCTTGCGTATTACCTTCACCATCAATCAACTCCAAAGAACAAAGATAATACTCAATATTATCTGGAAACAAAGTATGTGCGGCTGCCCTTCCGACCTTTTCTATGGTGTCGAAAAACATGTTATTCATTGCGTTAAGAGTATTGAGTGGTGCTGACATTATGGTATAGAATTAATTGTTGTTTTTAAAACTCCCACTTGGGTTATCAATGTATTTACGCTGGCTGGAACAGGTACAGATAAATCTGTAATGCCACGTTTCAACCGTCTGGCTTCCAATCCCATTTGTTCGGTTGTTGCTATGTAGTGTGCTTTGTCTGCTGTTAAAGTTATCTTCAAACTTCCAGCGACAGGTGCGGCAGGCGTTCCAGACAATCCATTGATTATTGCAGTATTTCCCATCTGGACTGTAATTGCTGTATTTAATTGGTTCATGGAAGCGGTTACTGAATCAAAAATATCATCGAGTTCGGCAATTTGTCCATCAATAACAGCACCCGATGATGATTTCATATCGGAAACAAAAGCGTTTTGGTCGTTTGACGACAAACCTCCCAAATAGTCTTTGAACTTCGCTTTTATTACTCGTTCTGATGTTATTCCTGTGCTGCCCATAACTTCTTAATGTGTTAGTTTTTTGTCTTCCATCAAAGGCATTTCCGACGCCATCCATTGTGATAAATTACTGCCCGACTTTGCAACCAAAAGGTCGGCTGACAATGCCTTTATTAGTGATTCAATTTGTTTGATATTGATAACTCCACGATTTTTACCACCGTTGATTTGTATTACGTCCTTTATGGCTTCAATTTTGTTTCCAAACTCATCTTCATACAAAAAGCCTTTTTCAACTTCATATTCCAATATTGCCTGTTGTTTACCTTCTTGGTTTACAATTCTTTGGGAAAGTTTACCGGTTGTTACAAGATTGATTTGTTTTTCGGCGGTAATATTTATTTCGTTATCACAATTCAAAGAAAATTTGGAATCAGCGTTGGTGCTGCCCAATTTTATTGCCAATGTTGCAGGGTCTTTTTCATCACCACGAAGGTTGATATTTAAAGTGGTCGTATCAGCGTCAATAAAGACATCTACAACCTTTTCATCATTCATCCGTGTTACTCTGTAACTCCGCTCCTTCATCTGGGTAAAATCATCCTCATCTTCTATATAGCCAACTACAATAGGAAGGTTAGAAATACCGTCTTTGACCCAAACTAATGAACTGCCACGTGAGGTCTCATTTGGAAACGTTACTTTTTGAAGTATATCGGTTGAGACATGAACGCCTCTGTAAGCGCCACCGCTCACTCCGCAACTCAAACTAACAGTCTTGGTACGATAACAATTTTCAATGTATTGTTTCCGTTCCTGAACATCAATGGGCGCCAGAATGAAACCAACACCTGCATTGCTCAAATTACTTCTCGGTGAGTTTATACCTCTTTTATACGTCATAACCAGTGGGTAAATCCATTATATTATTATCATTCCCTTCGTTGGGATTGTAGTATTTTAATAATTGTTTTTTTGATAAGAAAAAACCAAAGGTGTCAACGTTCACTTTCCAATTGGCAATTACATTCCTGTATTTTTCTATATCTAATTTTTCAACATCAAAATCTTCACCCCAATCTATCAGATTGAAATAGGAATATTTTTTTGTAACTCCGAAATTATCAATAGCACGGTCTTCAATGTATTCTGGAAAAATACCGTGCGAAACATTCAACGTCGTTGTTTCTTGTACTCCACCTTCCGAAATGTTCCAATTATGCGTAACACTATCAACGTGAAAAACCTCGCCTGTTGTGTGCATAATCATTGTACCACGTTTGATTTTTCTGTTTCTCAAAAGCGTTATAGTTCCTTGTCGGGTGAATGGAGAATAAGCGTTACATTCTATCAAATATTGAAAATCTTTTATGGCATTTACCAAAATACGATTGGAGTTTTCCATTGAAAGTGCCTCTAACTCCTCTTGTAAAGTTTTCTTTTCGATGTTTTCGGTTTCATCTTCTATTTCTTGGAATTCAGACCCAATTTCTACCCAACTATCACCAACCCAACCATATTTTGGAACTTTTTTAGTTTTAGGTGCAGCCTTTTTTTCATCTTCTTCCAATCCTCTCAACATCTGCCATATATGGTTTGCACGTCCTGAAAACATCCAATTGTAATAGTTACTTTGAACTACCAAAGATTTTGAACCCCATATTGCTGCATACTCTGGAAAAAAGATTGCAGGAATAAACATATTAGTCTCCTTTATTCCTAACAAGTCCTGTATCGGATGTAATTGATACCAAGAAAATATATTTTGATTGTTCCAACCTAAATTCGTACCCATTATTTCCTGTGGGTCAAGCACTGCCAAAGTGTCATTATACAAGCGTTTCATTCCTTCCCTATCAAATGGCGGACGGCGCACAATAAAGACGTATTGATTACCATAGGTTTCACCCATAAATTCCACCAAAGGTTGTTGGCAAATTTTGTTAAACCAATTCATCAATGAACCGTCCATAGCCGAAATAGATGTATCACATATTTGCTTCTGTACTACTGAACTATCAATCAAAAGTTTTACAATCTGCCAAATACCAGGTGCCAGCCGTTCCGTTGCATCAGAAGGAATATTGGGAGGTTTTGGCGGAGGCTCTGTTTCTGTTAAATCACCAGCGTCTTGTATTACGCTCCCAGCCAAAGATTTCAATTCATTAATTTCCACGCCCGCAAAAAGAATATTTCCATAATATACAGGTTTGAGATTTTTCATGTCCACTTTATGCTTCTGTAATAAAGACGTGGGATTGATTTTGACTGCTCCTTTGACAATTTCCAAATGTAGGTGTGCAGCATCAGAATGACCAGAATTTCCAGTCAAAGCGATTAATTCTCCACGTGCAACTGATTCACCAATTCCTTTGGTTATAGAAATACTACTTAAATGAGCAAAGGTTATGAAAATATCAACGTCAGGTTTTGCAGTTCCACCAACCATTGTGGTCATAACTTTATTGAGTTTCAGAGTCAAATGCAGTCCGTAACCTTTTTTATCAGTAACTTTTCCACCCTTTTTGAAAATGGTGCAGTTTTCCCATGGACAAAATAATTGCGTACCTTCAGCGGCTCGAAGGTCAATACCGCTGTGAAAATAATTTGGATTTTCTTCTGACCGTCTATCCTCAGCAAAGACGGCTGTTATAATCAAATTATTCTGTTTACCCAAAAATCCCCAATCTAATGCCGGTACTATCATGATTTTTTCTCCTCAATTGGTTTTAATTCAATTAATTTTGTGCGCTTGTCTTTCCATGTATTGAAAACATATCCTGGTACAACCTCGATGTTTACAAGTCGGGCAATAACAGTTTTTATTACAAAACCGATGTCCATTCCTAACAAGGCATTATTGTAAAATATTTCCAATTCACCACCAGGCGCACGTAAACGGTCAAGAGGATTGGCAGCACCTTCCCACATTCCCGTTTCGGCAACGTCGCCAAACTTGTTTACCTCTGCTTCATTAACAAATACTTCATTGGGTTTTGATACTACCGAACTTTCAAAAAAGTATGAACCATCTTCTATGATTAATTTCATTAAATCACGTCCTGTAATTTCAATGCTGGCGGTTGAAGAATTTGCATCAGTAACCATTCGGACTTCGTCAACCAAACCTATCATATCAAAATTCATATTATAAAGGTCTGTTTCTATGGAAAAACGATTACTATCTGCAAAATCATCAGGTTTAGTGTTTTCCAATGATTTCTCAAAGTTTATCATTAAAAGGTCGTTAGATGAGATTAACCAATTAAAAATGTTTCCTTCCACGTTAGAATATGGTAATTTAGCATAAAATTCAGATTTTCCGTTAAATTCATACTCATAAGTCAATTTTTCTAAAAAATAAAACATTTTTGAAACATTACTGCCAAAGTTCCGATAACGTCCTTTTAATTGTTCAAAAGGAATAACGGGCAATGTAATCACAAAACTTCCACCATTCTGGTCTATGTAAGTAGAAAGTCCCATGATATATTTGCTTATATCATACCAACCTGTTTTATCAAATTTAACAGTTTTGCCATTTTCATTTTCATACAAATCGTAAAGAGACTTAAACCAACCAAATACTTCGCAATTTAGATTTTTCTTTATCATCCCACCCGCTCTGTATCCTTCATTCTGCATGATAGCGGCTGTTTGTTCAGCATTGAAAACATAGAAGTCGTCGTTGGGTATTTGGGTGTTGTTTTGTATTATTGCTGTTTCACGTAAAATTTGCGTACTCTTTATTTGTAAATTACACGGCAAAGGTAGCGTCATTTCGACTTTTAAATCGGATGGTTTCAATGGATGTGTGAAACCAAAATCATTCCAAAATTTCATTTTATCATCCAGAGACATTTGACTAAAAATCAACCCCCGATTACTTTCAAAAAAATCATCAGGTGTCAATCCGAAAATACGATTTTTCTCCATAAACTCCTCAATGGTTTTTACGGTGCTATCGTAGTGATGTAATGTTATATATCTTTCAGCCATAAGACTATTTAATATTTGTAGAAATACAAATTTTAAATAGAAATGACATAGATTTTTATAAATTTACCAATTCGCAATCTTCCCAATAGTCTGGAACAAACATTTTATAGTAATTATACATGAGTTCTGGGTTATCTTTTAGATTAACAAGAGCAGTATAAACAGAATTTCGTATGATAGGATTCAATTCTTTCATTTGTTTATCAGACAAATATTTGCAGTGAAAATCCTCCATTTGGTTTCTTATAATGGCTGCTATCAACTTTGCCATTTGATTTTCGTATTTTCTGATTTTTGTACTCATATTTACTTCTTTGTAAGCGTAATATGTGCCGACTCAAAGGCTATCATATCCCTTATCATTTTCCCCATTTCCTCGTCTCCATCGCAAAATTTTTCTAATACTACAAGTTCGTCGGCTGGCGGTTCAATGTCTTGGTCAAGCGCAATGGCAACAGCCGTCATTGCACTTTTCACTTCCTTTGGAAATTTTAAGTTGTCTTCCATAAACATTAAATTTAAATTTTGGCAAAGATACAAAAAATATCACTACCTTTGCCGCAAATTTTTAAAAGATATTCCCATGGAAGAAAATACAATAAAAAAGATTGGAATAAGAGACGCTGGTAAGGATGAGGCTTGGCTTCAAGATTTGATTTACGAAAATCCAAGTCTTCTTGGACTTGGAGACTTGGAAGGTGTTAAAAAAGAGGATAGGTTATCCTCAGGCGGAAGACTTGACATGTTGCTGAAAAACCTCACGGACAATTCTATGTACGAAGTTGAAGTGATGCTTGGAGAAACAGACCCTTCCCATATCATTCGGACAATTGAATATTGGGATATAGAAAAAAGACGTTACCCTCAAAGAAAACATCATGCTGTTTTAGTTGCAGAAGGTTTCAATAAACGATATTTCAATGTAATTCACATTTTGAGTTTAAATGTTCCGATGATTGCCATTAAAGTAGAAATGCTTGAAATTGGCGGACAACAAATACCTCATTTTACGAAAATAATTGACGATTACGAAGAACCGGCAGAAGACAGGGGAACAAGCGTTGTTAATGAAACCGCTTGGGCAAAAGACGCAAATTGGACTTTGCAAACAGCCTATGAATTACGTGATATTATAAACAACGGTGAACAAACATTAAAATTGAATTTTACAAAAGATTACATTGCATTGGTAAGCAATCGTGGTAATGCTTATTGGCTATGTAAGCGTTTAGAGCCAAAATCTAAATTAGGTTTTAAAGAAAAGAATGAAGAAAAAGCGGAGGCAATAACAACTCTTTTTATGACTTCGTCAATATCATTTACTTACAAAAGTCAAGAATTTTTAATTGACGTTGATAAGGATTTCATAAAAAAGCACAAAGACGTTTTTTGTAAAATTCACGATATTCGATATACGACTAATGGTGGAACGGTGGGTGAATAGAAGAACAGAGTTAATGGTAGTGTTAATTTTTAAAGTATTATTTTATGAACAAAAATGTAATTAAATTTTTGGTAATAGCGGCAATATTGCTGATGACGTCTTGTCTTTCGGATGTGCAAAAACGGGTGAAACAAGATTATGGCTTGGACAAAATTATGTGCGGATATGCTGGAGATAAAAACACAGCACAGGTTGTGACAGAAGAAATTGAAGCACGAATTGAACGGGTGAAAGTTATTTATTCAAGTATTGAACCAGGGCATTTGAAATATAATGAGAATAAAGTTAATGAATTACGTACTCTTTATGTCGAAATTTATACTTTATTGAAAAGTAACTATATCACACTATCTAAATCAGAAGACTTAAAAACGAGGTTGCTCCACATAGAACGTGATTTTGAAAATGGAAAATTATGAATGCTTTTAAATATTATTGTGGTTGTGCTTGACCATTAGGCTGCGCTTGCTTATTTGTATTCATATTTGGTATTTTACCATCAATATTTTGTAAAACCCTCAAAACAGCACTGGCATCCTCTGAAAGAGAATCAACATTACGACGCAACTCCGATACGGCTCCAGTTTCCAAGTCTTTACGATATTGTTCCACCCGTTGGTCATAATCCATTTTACCACTTTCTAATTGAGTTTTGCCCGTCATAATATCAGCCATTTGCCCGCTGTTCAATCCTCTTTGAATATTATCACGTCTTGCCCAAGGCATGTTTGGAAGTAATTGTTCCCAAGCCAAAGCGCCAATTTCTGTATCCGTACCACCAAAAATACTTGTAATTTGACGTCCCATTGCAACAGAAATTTTGTCCCAATTTTCTGGGTCTTCCATTTTTCTTTTTATTAAACTTGGTCTTCCTTGCGTTTCTGGAAACATTTGTCCTACGGTTGCAAAAACCAAATTTCTCACCCTATCATTCATTGGATTAAGAAAAATATCTTGCACTTTTTCAATATCTTGTTGAACACGCTCATCCTGAACAGCACCCGACGTTGAAAAAGCGGCTAATGTTCTATTTGCAACTTCATAACTTGGACGTTCTGAATACTGCTTTTGTCGTTCCATCACAGATTGTTGAATGGTCAGTTTTTCATGAACTCTTGTAAAATCATTGAGTGCAATTCCTGTATCAGTTCCATTTCGTGATATTTCACCTAAAAGTTCTATCATTTTTACGGTTGAGGACGCTATGGATTCACCATATCGGTCATACATAGACATTCTTGTTAAAGTACCATCTTGTAAACCAGTCCTTTTTTCAATGGCAACGGCGTCATACGTTCTATCAAAAAGATTTTCAGACATGTTAGAAGTTCGGGCATGTTCTATCATTCTTTGAATCATCTGATTTCTGTCTAATCCCAATAAAGTATAATCTCTACCAATAAGTTGGTCATCTTGACCAAAATGTTTAGCCCCTTCGTATCTCTTTTTAATATCATCCCAATGTTCTTTGATAAAATCATTATAACTATCTTTATACCAAAAAGATGTTGGGTCATAATTTTTATCTTCAAGTTGCCAATCCCTAAAAGTTAAGTTTCCACTATATCTACTGTCTCCATAATTATTTGGAATATGAATATAATTATAAGGTTTTCCCAAGCCACCCCATGCAACGCCTCTTCCAGATGTCCAAACATCAACATTTTTATTTGTAAGCATTTCCAACCCTCCTGGAACACTTCTGGCATCGTTACGCATTATATCTAAATCTGTGCCCGTTTGTTGTCTTATTTGCTGGAATGTAAATTCATCTGATATTCCACGCATGGCTGCCAAAGGCACAATGGCTTCAGCATCATCCATTGAATTACTAACAGTTCTCTGTCCCAAACGTGCTAACATTGCCGCCGCCGCCACATAAGCATTCATTTTCATCGCCGCTTGCATTCCCATCCCAGAAAAACCTGCATACATAGCACCAGCGCCCTGCATCATACCACCCAAATCAAAATTGGAAGCCGAGCCAAGAAAACTTTGTGCGCCCATTATACCTGCCAAAGTCGGGTCGTAAACCTGACCCTGTTTCGGCATACCTGCATTTTGGACTTCCAAAAGACGTGTGTCAATATCATGCACCCGTCCTTGTGCTAACATGGCACTATCTTTATCAGGTGCATTTTCTACATCAAAAAGTGCTTGGCGGCGTTCCTGACGTAATTGGTTCATGTATGAATCACCCGAAGGTTGAAATTCACCTTTTCGGAATGATTCAACCAAAAGCCTTCCAACCTCTACAAGTTTGGTATTGACGTCCGTAAGTTCACTTTCTTCACGTCGGTCAATACTTTCGTTTTCATCACCAAACCATTTTTCAAGTTTGTTTAATTCACCCCGTCGGTATTTTTCCAATGCCTCCTTTGCACCTTTCTCATCAGGGTCAAAACCCATCGCCCGTGCTTGGTCTTTACGTTTCTGGACGTTTTCATTGATATGCTGGTTGCGGTCTTCTAATTCGTTTTCCAGAAGTTCACGTCGCTGATTCCAACGATTTTGTACCTGCTCTTGTAAAGTACCAAATTGTTCCTGACGTGCCTTCTCCAAAGCAGTGTTAAATTCACGTCTATCGGTCGGCATTTGCGCCTGTATCAGTGGACGCATTTGCGTCATTAAATTAGCAATGGTTAGGGTGCTTGGTAACAAGTTCGGATTAAGCGGCTGGTTAGGACTTGTCGGCACGGCATCAGAACGCTGCAAAGGATTGTAATTTGGCGTTTGCGGACGTGATAAATTATCCAACGTTCTTTCCGCACTTCCATCACTTTGACCTCGTATATTTATTGTTACATCCGCCATGACTTATTCTTTTTCATCAAACTGTGATAAATCTAAATTTTCGTATTCTTCAATAATTTCGTCTTTGGTCATTTTTACATCGTCTTTGAAAGAGATGGTTTCATTATCTACAATAATATTTTCGTCGTCAAATTCATTCTTTTTGTAAAGTAATATCGTTTCACGATATTCTATCAACATATCAATGAAGTTCGCCCGACGGTGCTGGGGTGAGCCAAAAGGTATATTGTAGCGTTTGCGCCACCACAAATCAATTGAAAATCTATTCCAATCAAAGATGAAATCATCAATCGTTTGCTGCTCCTTCTGCTTCTTCCTCTGGCTTGGTAGTATCATACAATTCTCGTAGTGTAGAATTATACCATGGAAAAACTTCTTCACGGTAACATTTCACCAAATCTTTGCAGGCGTCAATTGATAATTCAATCAATCCGCCCTTCGGCAAATCATCACCAAAGGCGTTCTTCACCTGTGGGCAACAAACTTGGAAAAATACAACGGTATCTACCAAATCCAAAGCATGATTCATCGTACCGATGTTTGAAGCCACCATCAATCCGTAATTGCCGTTGGTTAGCGCTTGTTTTAAACTTTCCATATCAATGGTTTGCCCTACGTTAGGGAATTTCACCGTGAAAGCAATTCCACGAAAAACAAATTTTTTTTCTCTTTGTAACATAATGTAATAAATTTATAAAAGTTAAAAAGGGTACTCTATACCCATAAAGTACCCTTTTATAGTTGTATTTTACATGACCATTCTACGTTTCGGCAATTTCACCAAAACCTGCTTCAACCATATTTGTGGTATTGTAAAGAATTGGGTCAATATATTCAAACTCCGTATCACGTCCACTGATTTGTCCTTCCTGAACATCAAAACCTTCACGGGTCATAAATGCTCCAGAGGTCTTTGCAAACGTTATATATTTTGCTTGTACAGCGCCCGTTGTGGGGTCAATCGCACCATCTTTCACTTTACGCAAAAGTACAATTTCCAAACCATCTTCTTGTAAAAGTAGTTTGTTAGCCCATTCATCCACCGTGTTAGAGTTTCGGAATGACCCCAATTGGATTTTGTTCGCCAAAAGATTGAAATTAATCGTGTAATTTTGACACGTTAAATTTCCTGTCCATTCAACAGGCGGTACTTCCGAAGCATTCAGCCTACCAAGTCCTGTTACCCTCGCACGTCTTATTGTTTCCGTAACACGTACATTTCTCATTTTTCCAACCGCAATGCTGTTAATTTTTACAATCGCTAATGGTGCGGTATATACTCTCGTCTCTGCCATAATTACAATGATTTAAAACATTAAAAAGAAAAATCTAACATATTCCCTATAAAGAACAATTTATTTAAAGGAACGTTTGGTACAAAGTCGTAGGTGACAGAATAATCACCATTCTTCGCTTTAACCGAAACGTTTTTCCAATCTACAATGAGATTATCGTTTCCAATGGTTGCAACAAACGACGCCAACTTGGTTTCTGTAAAGTTCTTCACGTCTTCGGGTGAAGATTGGGCAACGGTACGCCCAGGGAAACGGTTTTCGGCATCCATAATGAGTTCCTTGTTCATTTGTGCTTTTATCAACGCTATGGAAAATTCCAAAGATTGGGCGTCAAGCGAAATGGTTTGGAAGTTGTCCTGCAAAGTTGTTACACCCTGATTTACCACAAAATTTCCATTGACGTTACGGGGGTGCAAAATACCAGCCTGTAATGTTTTTTCACGTTCACGTTTTTTGAGGTTGTAAACAAAACTGTTGAACCCAACACGTTTAAACGTCAGCGGTGTTTGCGGTGCGCCTCCGCCTGCCATTCCGATAATTGCAGCCGCCCAATATATCGTATTCAACCGTTTAAAGCCAACTTTGGTAGTGTCTTTGAAAGGCACTTCCGGCGCACAATGGCAAATAACAACCTGCTCTGAATCAAAATACTTCGCTACGGCTTGGGACGTTATTCCATCACCAAGCAAATCGGTATCATCATTTCCGCCACCCATAACCATAAATTGTGTGAATTTGGTTTGGGTTTTCAACCAAGTAAACAAAGTAGAGTTTGTTGCTGCTGTTGCATCAGCCAACGTCCAATTAGTTCCCAAATGGAATGTAATATCCCAATCGGTAATGGTTTCCAAAATTTGCGGCAAAAACGTTTCTGGGTCATAAACGGTGGTTCCATCTTCAAAATCCATTTCTGGAACAGCCGCTAACGGATAATCATTATTGGTACCATCCAACGGAGTAAATGTCAATTTGAAATGTGCATTGAAAGCACGGGATGAATTACAAAAGTTCACTAATTCGCCATAGGTAGTAATTACACCGCTTTCCAACACCACTTCCGGTTTTGATAATGGCATGTAATTTCCAAAAAATGGTTCACCATAACTGTCAGCGCCTTTGAAAGTTCCACGCATAATACGGAAAACAAAACCGCTTGTTACGGCAACAATTTGAACGCTATAACCGGCTCGCAAAATGTTATCGGTGTCTCTGAAAGCATTTCCGCCAATACCTTCATTTTTACATTGCATCAAAAATTGAAATCCGTTGATACCAATCGGAACGGTTGCACTTGCCGGCGTAGTAGTTGCAGCACGACAATAGAATAATTTGGGAATACCTTGTTGTCCCGCTCTGGGAGTGAAAAGGTAACGTGAGATGTCTCCAACCAAACCACCATTCATAAAACTTACAAAATCTTCAAGTGTGTCAAAGGCATATATGGTTTTTTCGCCTTTTTCCAATGTTCCGTTCCAACCAGAACCACCTGCAAATTCTAATTCAGGGTTTGGTGAATTCAAGTTCAATCCTGGGTCAATCAAAAACGTGTTCCCAAATTCCGCCACGTTCACAACTGAGGTTGGATTGTAAACCATAGCGGCATAAGCGCCAGGCTCAATTACTTGTTTACCAAAGAAATTAATTACAGTAGCCATTTAATTACTATTTTATTTGTTTAAATTATAATTGTTTTTTAAAAATTATTTCAAAGAATAAGCACCTGGTTCAATTTGAGAATGTAATAGATTGTTTTCATCAACCACCCCATCCTTGTTTTCATCATTACTAATCCAACCATCGCCCGTGTATTTGAAGTCGTCGCCAATCATTATACCCCTTACAATCTCGCTCCGCAAAAGTTGCGGTACAATCAATTCGTAGGTAAAAGATAGGTTGATGACCTTATGATATATGTTTATTGGGAAATTATCATCCCGCATGATAACGTCGTTTCCTGATATTTTCATGTTCAAAAGTCCATTCAACGCAAAATACGGAACAAGCATTAATAAGACGGCTTTCATTACCGTGTAGGTCATCATAACCTCGTTTTGGTTATCGGATGAAATCATTATCTGGTAATTGCTATCAAAAGACTGTGTAAAATACTTTTCGTTTTCACCGGCGGCATCATCGTTGTAGCCTTCATCCTGACCGATTGCAGGCGTTCCGGCATTTTCGGACGGGATGATAATGTGCATGGAAATTATCTTTGCGACTTCATGATTGTAACCAAAATACACATTCATGTTTTTGGGGTCGGTAAACATTTTCCGTACTTGTTTGAAATAGTTATAGTTATTCATCACCATATCTTCATTATTCCAATCCTTACCCAAAAGTTTCCATATAATGGTTTTTTCGTCCAAATCCAACCACTTGTTAAAGTCGTTACGTATCAACTTCACGATTGAATTCAACGTCTTGTAGATTATCAAATCAGGTACTACTATTCCTGTCCATTTCTTTTCCATGATTATAAAATTTCATTTAAATATTCCAATACTTTATTTTGTACGATAGTATCAACATCTGTTGTTTCAACTGCTTGGTCTGCTAAACGGTACGCTGCAATTCCTTTATGTATCCACGACATTGGGTCGGAGTTTTCACCGGCACGTCTAAAAGTACCATATTTGTTTTGTGTAGTTTTTCCATACACGCCCGTATTTTTACCCAATCCTTCGTATATTGAATGTTTGTGTTGATATTCTGGAAATTTCATTCCGCCTTGTTCGTTCAATATTGCCTGACGACTTTTTGGTATATTGTGCGGGTTGGGAATTTCATACGACTTCATCACATTGCCTCTTGGTTTCGCCAAAAGAATATCGTAAACATCTTGTGGCATTTCATTGGAAAAACCTGCTTGCCCAAGCGTTCCAGGTGTCCCAATCCGAAACGGAATTGTCAAATACCAATCTCCGCCAGGTTTTATGACCTCGCCCTTCTTATTATAAACAGGCACGGAATAACGGACTTTTTGGGACTTTCTGAAACCATCTTTGAGGTCAAAAGCACTTGCGCCTTGTTCTACCATATTGGGGACAATTCCCGTCAAAACAATTTGTTTAGCGAAACGTCCTTTGTCTATGACGTTGAGATTTTCCAAATATTCCGGTAGAGTGGATTTCAATTTTTCTTTTGCTAATGCTTCCCA
>JGI24702J35022_10000469_pt1 | contig 24350 bp, 25 predicted proteins | sample TergutTh196P4_FD_35022 | JGI IMG/M metagenome (IMG submission 35022)
CTTGTGGATTGCACATCCTGTTTTTTGTTTTTTTCTTATTTCTCATTATTCATTCCTCGTTTCATTATCAACCGTTGCTTTTAGCCTTTTGCCTCTTATTCCGTGATTAACTAATGCAACCGGCACAGGCAGGCAGCATATGAATAAAAACAGATATCCCTCTGATTGCCGCTGCGAATAAAAATTCCACCATGAGGTTGCCGCCTTCCATTATAAATTGAACGCCTAAAAAAATAAAACAAAGGAACAAAAAGCATACAAAAAAGAAACATACTGTATTGTATACCTTGAGAGCAGAAAAAACAAGGGGCCACAATGCATCAACACAGGTAATTAAAATTATTCACGAATCATATAATACACACAATTAATCATACAGGATTTGTTTTTACGGTATTCATTTTCTTTCTTACCGTAAATATGCAAAGCAAATTTTACCCAGCCCCTATTTTTTTGCTTTAAACATATCATCAAGTTCTTTGGTTTCTTCTGCAAATGTTTCTTTTCTGTATTCTTTATGGCGTTTTTCTTTTAATTTTTCCAANACCTTTAATTCGCGGGATGCCTCAAGGTACAATTGGCGNTTTTCTTCAACCACTGCTTCAGCGGCTTCCCTTTCTTCCGCTAAGCGATCCGCTTCCAGTTCCAGACGGACAATATAGCTTTCCCATGCAATCATTGAAGAGGCTGCATTTTTATAGCCGTCTGAATTCCCTGAATTTTCCACATCATTAAGATCCGAGAAACGCTTCTGAGCAGCCTGCATTCGCGAAAGAAAATTGTTTTTAATATTATTTTCAATTACATTTAAGGCGCTAATTGCCCTGCCAAGTTCATTTTTAGCTTCCTGTTCAAGATGGGACCTAAGTTCAAGAATTTTTTCCAGGTTAAATTTAAACCGTTTCATTGTTCTGTACGGGTATATTCAGGCCGGCAAAAAGGGAAGCAACACTGCTGCCGTATTGGCTTCCATCCGCATAGAGGCCGCTTTCGCTTGTTTCTGCCTTTTTTGCTTTGTCTTCATTTGCCATATCCGCAGCAAGTGGAATGTCATATTTATCATTAATTTCTTCAGGCGGTATGGCAACTCCGGAAATGCCCTCCATGGCTTTAAAAGTTTTATTTGGCGGAGACGGTTCGGCAACTCCCTGAATTAAAAAATCTTCAATAATCCGGTGTTTTTCTATTGCATCATCGGCGGGAAAGAACAATATGCCCGTCCAGTATGCCGCGGACAGTGTCGGAAACAGGTTCATCCAAATCATCGCCGTCAACCAGAATAGTGTAAAAACCGGTTATGCTTCCGGCAAGCCCAATTTCACGCTGCGCTCTTGCAAAACGTGTTACCGAATCAAAAAGCAGCATTACATCCTTTCCCTGATCGCGGAAATATTCCGCAACTGCCGTAGCCACATAAGCGCCCCGCAGTCGGGCAAGGGGCGGTGAATTTGAAGGCGTAACCACCAGTACGCTGCGGGCAAGCCCTTCCGGGCCAAGGTCGTTGTCAATAAATTCTTTTACTTCACGGCCGCGTTCCCCAATGAGAGCAACTACATTCACATCAGCATTGGTGTTACGTGCAATCATCCCAAGCACAGTCGATTTCCCAACGCCTGAACCGGCAAATATGCCTAGCCGTTGCCCCTTGCCCACAGTGAGCAAACTGTCAATTGCCCGCACCCCGGTAATAATCCTTTCCGTTATGCGACGGCGCGTCATGGGGTTTGGCGCATTGGCCAAAGCCGGATACATTACCGTTGATTCAATTTCGCCTTTGCCGTCAAGCGGGTTCCCCAGGGCATCCAGCACTCTTCCAAGAAGTTTATCCGAAACAGGAACTTCAAGGCGGCTGCCTTGCGCAATTACCCTGCAGCCATGTTCAAGCCCGTCAGTTTCTTCAAACGCCATAAGCTGCACAAATTCATCATGAAGGCCTACCACTTCTGCAAGCACCGTTCCCCTGCCCTTTACTTCAATTTTGCAGATTTCTCCGATAATTGCCTGCGGCCCCCTGCTTTCTACAAGAATGCCCTGGACCTTATTTACTTTCCCGGTGTATTTGATGGTTTCAATTCGGTTTGCCGTTTCAAAATATTTTTCAAAAACTGTAGTTTCTCCCAAAATCCCCTCCCCTCTTGAAATTTCAGGATTTTTTTCCGTCTGGAACTGAAGCGCGGGACACGGATTTAGTCCTCGACCTGATAGGCGATATTTCCAGTATTTTTGCTTCCAATTCGGCCAGTTGACTGGATATCCGGGCATCTATTTCGCCGAAATCCGTTTCAATGATGCAGCCGCCTGAATCCACGGAACTGTCTTCCACCACCTGAATTGACTTTACCCCTTCCAGTAATTTGATAAAATCTTTTGTATGATCTGTGGTTAGCTTAACATCTGCAATGTTTACGCGGATAATAATGCTGCCGCGGTCCTTTACCTTGCGGAGCGCCTGCACCACATTGGAAACAATTACCTCGCGCTGGGTTTCGGAAATTATTTTAACCACTTTACGGGAAATAAGCAGCACCAGATCGATTATTTGCTGTTCTGTTTCCGCAAGGATGTCTCCGCGTTTATTCTGGGCACGCTCAAGCACCGTTTGGGTTCTATCGATAAGCCTGTCAACTTCGGTTTTGCCTTCAGCATAACCTTCCGCGCGGCCTTCTTCCCTGGCTTGTTCAAGCGCTTCGTTCCTTTCGTTATCAAGGGTTTTTCTGCTTTGCTCTTCCAGTTCAGCCGCTTTCAAATGAACTTCGGCAATAATTTTTTCCGCTTCTTCCCGTGCCGCATCAAGAATTTTTTGCGCATCTTCTTCGGCTTGTTGTTTTTCTTTAAGAGAAACCAAATTTGCCGCCTGCATTATTCCGTCTGCCTCGGCTTTTGCTGAATTGATCATCTTTTCGCGTTCGCTATCCCACTGCAGTTTAAACGCTTCTGCTTCCATTCTTAGTTCATCAACAGTCGGGCCTAAATATTCGTCAAAATCCTGTTCAATTTCAACTTCTTCTTCGGAAGGAAGCGGTGCATTAAAACATTCAATAGGATTAGTTATTGAATACGTTTCCTGAACAGCAATAAGTTCATTCGGTCTAAATACTGCCTTAGCCATAGATTAACTCCATTACACAACCATTTCATCTTCGCCGGAACGTGCGACAACAATTTCTCCAACATCTTCCAGGTGCCTGATAATCGAAACAATTTTCTGCTGCGCTTCTTCAACATCCTTTAAGCGTATCGGCCCCATGTACTCCATGTCTTCTTTAAGCATAGTAGCTGCACGTTTAGACATATTCTTGAAAATTTTATCTTGAACTTCAGTATCAACGCTGCGAAGGGCTTTGGCAAGTTCCTGAGAATCAACTTCGCGCATAACTTTCTGAATATCCCTGTCGGAGAGCAGCACAATGTCTTCAAACACGAACATCCGTTTTTTGATTTCTTCGGCAAGTTCCGGATCTTCATCTTCTAAATCTTCAATAATTTGTTTTTCAGATGCCCTGTCCACTAGGTTAAGAATGTCAACAATGCTTTCCACGCCGCCGGCTGTGGTATAATCTTCATTGGACAGTGTAGAAAGTTTCTTTTCCAAAACCCGTTCCACTTCCCTTAACACCTCCGGGCTTGTCCTGTCCATTGTGGCAATGCGCCGGGCGACATCGCTTTGCACTTCATGGGGAAGGTTTTGCAGAATAATTGACGCTTTATTCGGCTCAAGGTATGCCAAAATTAAAGCGATGGTCTGCGGATGTTCCTGCTGAATAAAGTTTAAAAGATGAGTCGGGTCGGTACGGCGGATAAAATCGAAAGGCCGTACTTGCAGGCTCGATGTTAAGCGGTTAATAATGTCAATTGCTTTTTGGCTGCCCAGAGATTTTTCCAAAAGTTCCCGTGCATAATCTATGCCGCCTGTAGAGATAAACTGATTTGCCATCATCAGTTCCTGGAATTCAGCGAGGATGGTGTCTTTCTGCTCCGAGTCTATGGTTTCCAGGCGGGCAATTTCGAAGGTGAGGGTTTCAATTTCATCTTCTCGTAAAAATTTAAATATCTCTGCAGATAATTCTGAACCAATGGTAACAAGAAATATAGCAGCCTTTTGCCGGCCTGTGTATTCTTTTACGCCTTTTTTCTTGGAAGATCCGGAACCGGCTCCGCTTGCCGCTGCACTTGATTTTGCCATTTTATTCCTCCAAAATCCATGTTCTTAAAAGTTGGGCGCAGTCATCAGGATGCTCTTTTGCCATATTCACTATTGATTCCATTAATTCCATGCGATTACGTTCTTCCAAAGAAATGGAAACATCCACTCCTTCCTGCTCTGCTTCCGCCATGGCGCTTTCCCGCATTGCCTGCTCACGCCGTAAGCGTTCTTCTTCGGCAAGCCTTCTGCGCCGCTCCATTTCGCGGGAAACCACCCTGAAAATAATAAATGCAATTAACAGCAATGTCACGCCTGACAATGCTACAATAATCCACAATTGCATTCGCTGCTGCCTTAAATATTCAGCATCATCCAGGGCAAACTCTTTTCTTCGGTCAAATGCAATATTATGCACAGACACATTATAATTTTTTGCTGCATCAAAACCAATGGCGTTTTGAATGAGCAATTCAGTAGATCTAAGAACATCTTCCGGTATTGGAATATAATCACGTTTTATTGTTATTTTGTCATCTTCAAAATCAGGATCTCCGTTTTCTAGATACTTCTTTTTCCATACACCGTCTATGTTAACCGAAACCGTTATGCGGTCAATTTTTGGGCTGGTCTCTTTGGTAATTTGCTTTCGGTTTATTTCGTTGTTTATTACCTCGGTCTCTTGTTTATAATTGCCGTAATGATTATCTATGTCTCTGTACGATGGAGGCATCTGCCCTTCTACGCCNGGCGGGCCTTCGGGAATATATCCTGTTCCCTGAAATTCACTGGANGAGGTGCTTCTTGAACGTTCCACCGTCATTTGTGTTTTTGAGTCATCATACGACAGGCCNGGCGTCTGCGGTTTTTCTACAATTGGATAAAATTCTTCCGCTTCCTCGAATACTCTGGACATATCCATTTCAATTTTTAAATTAAGATCACGGACACGATCCTCGGAAAAAGTTGATTGCAGCGTCTTCAAAACCGTAGCAGCATACCCTGTCTCCATTTGAAGAATTTGCCGCTGCTGCCTTTCAACAAGTTTTAAGCGGTCAAAGCCCTCTATATCTTCAAAATTATTAAGCTGAATGCCGTTTTGATCATTAATAGTAATGAATTCGTCTTTTAGCCCCTCTACCGCAAATTTTAAAATTTTCTGAATGCCTTCAATTTTTTTCCGGTTCTGGGTAACNTCGCTGCCGGGGCTGGGNGTAATAATAACGCTTGCAGTAACAGGATTTTGATCGGATATNAACAGTACGTCTTTTGGAAANACAATGGAAACATGGGCATTGTCTACGCCGTCAATGGCCTTTATGTGATCNATAACCAATTGGGTTTGAGCCCGCTGCCAATTTACATTTCTTTCCAGATCGGTAAGGGTCCAGCGCTCGGTGTCAAATATTTGCCAGGGGTTAGCGCCGGTGGGGATTAAATCCTCACGGATAAGAATTGCCCTCATCCGCCGCGCTGTTGCTTCATCGGTAACCTGCACCAGCCCAGAGGAATCGACATACGTTTTTACCCCTTCCTGATTCATGCGCAGAATAATATTCTCCAGCGTTATTTGATCGGTAACCGGGTAATCAAAAACCGGAACCAGGGTAGGGGAACTTGAAACGCTTAAAAGCGTAATCAACCCTATCAAGACAATTGCAACTATTCCAATAAGAATAATTCGTTGTATAAAAGTCCACTTGCCCCATAACTGTTTAATATGCGAAATTATTTTTTTAAAAAAATCTTTCATTATCCCCTCCCATCACCCGTGAGAAACAGGCATTAGTATTATCTGGTATTGATTAAATCTCTCCAGCCTTGCACAAGCCGGCTAAGCACATTTCTTGCAATGCCAAGAGACATATTTGCCTTTGCCTGGGCAATGGTTATATCGTGTACATCCACCGAGTCGGGATTAATAATAGCTTCCCTCTCCAGGTTACTGGCAAACTTCTGTGTTCCCGATACTTTATCCAGCGATTGCAGCAAAGCCTGTTCAAAAGTACCGCCTGTTGTTATCCCCTGCGCACCGAGTTGATTTTCCAGGGCAGGGTTTCTTTTTCCGCTGTCCGCATGGAAATGAGCGCTTAGTCCCATATGTTTTTGGTGCGTAAGCACCATGGGAATCATTGTGTCCATTTATTTCTCCTCTTACCTGCCGCCAATATCCAGCGCCCGCTGGAACATGGTTTTTGATCCGTCTATAATTGCAGCATTTGCTTCGTAAGACCTTTGCGCCGATATCATATCCACTATCTCGCTTAAAAGATCAACGTTGGACAGTTCAACGTATCCTTCTTTCGGCCCTGTTTTAATGGCATCCGGATGCGTGGGATCCCATCTTAACGGATTTTCTTTAGAAAAATCTTTTTGAATTTCCGCCACCCGCACTCCCCGCCCAATGCCGTTATCCAGTTTATTCGGAACAAAAGGCGAACGCCAATTGACGCCGTCAGCACGGGGCCGCAAAATTACACGGCTGCGGCGAAAAGGCCCGCCGTCTGTAGTTCGCGTGGTGTTAATATTCGCCATGTTGTCGGAAATTACATCCAGCCGCACCCTGTCGGCGCTTAAGCCGGTTGCCGCTATGTTAATTGTACTGAATATGCCCATTTTTTATCTCCTAAGACCTAAGTACCTGATTCACCTGGCTGAATTCAAACATTGCAGCCTGTGTCAGCAAAGAATATGACATTTGATTTTCAAGCGCAGCCATGAATTCATGTTCAGGATCTACATTATTTCCATTATTGTTATACGATGAAGCATAATCAAGCACTCGCCTTATCTGCACGTCCCTATAATCAAGTTCCTTGTAATTGGGAAAATGTTTGGGATTGGTTGTGGTTAATTCCAATACCGGCCTCTGTTTTTCCGAATTTAAAGCCCGTTTCAGTTCGCTTTCAAAAGTTACTGTTGAACGTTTAAAATTCGGGGTGTTCGCATTTGCCATGTTGTCGGCAATAACTGACCGCCGTACCATACTGGCGCCCATTGCCCGTTGCAAGAGATCGATGGTTTGTGCAAAACCGCTCATATTATTCTACTCCTCTCTATAACTATCGGCATATTTCAGCCCAATTTTTAGCAAAAATTAAAAATTTCATTTCAGCCGCTTTACAGCATATAACGGCCAAGATCCTGGTTCTTTGCAATGCCGTTGAGTTTTTCATCCACATACTCCACAGTAATGGGCACCTTTGCCGGGGCAATATCCGGCGCTTCAAAAGACAGCTCTTCAAGCAAAGTTTCCATTATGGTATGCAGCCTGCGCGCTCCGATATTTTCAAGCTGCGAGTTTACCTCTGCTGCAATAGCCGCCAGACGCTCGATGGCTTCGTTCTTGAATTCAATTTCAACGTTTTCTGTAGCCAGCAGCTCTGAATATTGCATTGTAAGGGAATTTTTCGGTTCTGTCAATATCTGAAGGAACTCTTCTTTCCCTAAAGCATCCAATTCCACCCTCAGCGGAAAACGGCCCTGCAATTCAGGAATTAAGTCCGACGGCTTGCTTACGGTAAAGGCCCCTGCGGCAATGAACAGAATATGGTCGGTATTGACCGGGCCCCATTTGGTATTTACCGTAGCGCCTTCCACAATGGGCAGAATATCCCGCTGAACGCCTTCGCGCGAAACATCGGGACCGCCTCTATCGCCTTTCACCGCAATTTTATCAATTTCGTCTATGAAAATAATGCCTGTTTCCTCTACCCGCTGACGGGCTTCGTCGCTTACTTTATCGCGGTCTATTAATTTTTCCAGTTCTTCGGCTTTAAGAATTTCCCTGGCGCGGGCAACCGTTACCACTTTTCTTTTTTTGCCGCCGCCAAAAAAACCGGCAATCCCGGAAAGGCTGGATTCAATATCCTCCATGCTTACGCCCATCATTTCAAAAGGCGGAAACTGCGGGTTCTGGTTGACGTCTAGTTCAACCGTTCTCTCTTCCAGTTTTTTATCCCTAAGCAATATTCTTAATTTTTCCCTGGTTTCCTTAAAACGGTCTTCCGGTTCATCCTGAATATCAGCAGGATGTTCCTGTTCATTTGCCTCAAATTCAATGTTTCCCGGCTTTTTCTGCCCGGCTTCATCTTTCCGCATAATGGGAATGCCCACCTGTATTGCAGTGCCGATAAGGCTGCTTCCGTTATTGTTTTCCGGATTAATGGTAAATGAACCCATAGGCTGCACTATCGGCATGGGATGGGGATTTTTATTTTTTGGCTTTTTCCCTTTTACCTGAAGCAGCAAATCCAATAACGCTTCTTCGGCGCGTTTTTCCGCTTCAGCGACAAAAGCTTCCTGCATTTCCTGTTTTACCATTTGGTAACCGGCGGACATTAAATCCCTCACCATGGATTCCACATCGCGGCCCACATAGCCAACCTCGGTGTATTTCGTCGCTTCCACCTTGATGAAAGGAGAACCAACCAGCTTCGCCAATCTGCGGGCAATTTCTGTTTTTCCAACGCCGGTAGGGCCAATCATAAGGATGTTTTTCGGCGCTACATCATCCCGCAGTTCCGGGCTTAATTTAAGGCGGCGGACACGGTTGCGCAAAGCCACGGCAACAGCGCGTTTTGCTTTATTTTGCCCGACAATGTATTTGTCAAGTTCATTTACAATTTCACGCGGGGTAAGACGGTCTAAATCCAATTCTTTAATGATTTTATCTCCAGTCAATTTAATTCCTCCAAGGTAATTTGAGTGTTTGTATAGATGCAGATATTGCCTGCAATCGAAAGGCTTTTTTCGGCAATTTCAGAGGCAGAAAAATTACTGCCGTCAAGATAGGCCAAGGCAGCGGCATAAGCATAATTGCCGCCGGAACCAATGGCAATAACGTCATTTGCAGGGTCAATGACATCGCCGGATCCCGAAACCAATAGGGTCTTGGAAATATCGGCAACAAGGAGCATGGCTTCCAGCCGCCTAAGGTTGCGGTCCATTCGCCATTCTTTTGCCAGTTCTACCGCAGCCCTTGCCAAATCGCCGGAATATTCCTTTAATTTTGCTTCGAAGCGTTCGTACAGAGTAACAACATCGGCTGTTGCGCCGGCAAAACCGCAGAGCACTTTTCCGTCCATCATTCGGCGGACCTTTCTGGCGTTATTCTTCATAACAGTTTCACCGAATGAAACCTGCCCGTCTCCTGCCATTGCAACCTTGCCGTCTCTGCGGACAGCAACAATTGTTGTAGATCTAAATTTCTCTTTTTCCATTTTATGCCTCCTGTGGCCGAATTTTTGAATGGGGATGCGCTTTTTCATGCGCCATTTTTAACCCTTCAATATTTACATGCGCATAACGCTGGGTAGTAGAAAGGCTTGAATGTCCCAGCAATTCCTGCACAACGCGGATATCGCATCCGGCATTAATCAAATGCGTTGCAAAACTGTGGCGGAAACTATGCGGATGAATATTTTTCCCCAGATTGGACAATAGCGCATACTTTGAAATAATCCAGCGTATGCCCGAAACCGATAATTTCCGCCCTTTTCTGCTGATAAAAATTTGCTCCTCGGAATTAATCCCCTTAAGGCCTGCATCCCTGATTGCTGCCTCTCGTTCTGCCAGGTATTCGTGCAAAGCTAACAGGGATTCTTTCGAGAAAAAAACTTCCCGTTCTTTATTCCCTTTTCCAAGTATCATTGCACTGCATTTATCCTTTTTTAATGTTTTAAGGCGCAACGATGCCAATTCGGAAATACGCATGCCGCTTGAGTACATCATAAGAATTAACGCTTTGTCTCTTGACGGCCAAAGGATTTTTTTTTCTTCCGGAAGTTCTGCAAATTTTTTCATTTCATTTACCCATAATACAGAAGGAAGCTTTTTTGGCGTTTTTACATTGCGCAAGGGCCCTGTCCGCCCCGATTCACAAGGGTTATTTTTGCATCTGTTAAACTTCAGCATCCATCGGTATAATCCCCTGATTGACGACAGGCAGCGGTTAATGCTGGAGGCATACCGTTCCTTATTGCTAAGACTGGCAATAAAGTTCTTCAGATGATAGGCATCGGCATTAACCGGATCAATTTTTTGTTCATTGCAATATTCAGTAAAGTCAGAAAAATCGTTTCTGTATGCTTCAAGCGTCAACACAGAAAGATTTCGCACCTCTTTTAAATATTCAAGATATTCATTCATTACGGCAAACAGCTTAATTTCTTTCTTACTTTTGTTCACTCTTTATTCCTCGCTGTTATGCAGATAATCGCATTGGGGATTAATGCATGCCTTATGGTTTCCGTTTCTTTTATCTTGTTTTTCTACCATAAATTGCCCGCACTTTGGGCAGTTCTGGCCGATAGGCTTAAAATAACTGATAAAATCACAGTCGGGATAATTGGTGCAGCCGAAAAATTCTTTTCCTCTGCCTTTTGTTTTTCTTGCCACCACATCGCCAGAACATTTTGGGCATTTTGCCAGGGGAACGGATCGTGTGTTTTTACATTCGGGAAAACCTGAGCAGGCAAGAAAAAATCCAAAGCGGCCCAATTTCTTTACAAAATTTTTACCGCACTTTTCGCATATATAATCAGTGGGTTCATCCAGCGATCCCTTAAACGATTCCAGCGTTTTACTGACTTCGTCTACTTTTGTTTTGAAAGGCCCCCAGAATTCCCGCAGCATATCCGGCCACTTCAAGCTGCTTTCTTCCACTTTATCCAGTTTAGTTTCCATAGCGGCAGTAAAATCAACATCAACATAATTGGGGAAATATTCAACAAGCACTTCATTTATTTTTTTGCCCAGGATAGTGGGGACAAGCTGTTTATTTGAACGGACAATATAATAACGATCCAGTAAAACAGAAATAATAGGCGCATAAGTGGAGGGCCTGCCAATGTCTTTTTCCCTCAAAATATCTATTATTGACGCTTCGGTATAACGGGGCGGCCCAAGAGTAAAATGTTGTTCGCTTTTGAATTTTTCCATATTAACCTTATCCCCAGTTTTTAAGGACGGATAAGCTTTGCCTTTATCTTCTTTAGAAACAAGCATTTTTAATGCTTTATAAAACCCTTTTTCTATAATTTTTGTCCCTGCAATCCTGAATACCGCTTCATCTCCGTTAGCGCTAACAGCATTAATTTCAGCGCTTACTGTAAGTGTTTTTGCATTGGTCATCTGGCTGGAAACAAAACGTTCCCAAATTATCGCATAAAGCTTTGCCTGATCACGGTTCAAGTACTGTGCAACTGATTCCGGGCTATAACTGACATAAGTTGGGCGGATTGCTTCATGGGCATCCTGCGCTTTATTTTTTGAAGAATAAAAGGCCGGTTTTTCCGGCAGTTCACTGGGGTAATGTTCCTTTATCCAATGGCGTACTTCGCCAAGGGCAGTATCGGAAACGCGCACTGAATCGGTTCGCATATAGGTAATAAGCCCCACCCGTGTTGAGCCGATATTAATTCCTTCGTAGAGCTGCTGCGCAATTTGCATGGTTTTTTTTGCGGTAAACCCAAGCTTGTTTGCAGCGGTTTTCTGCAATTCGGATGTAATAAAAGGCGGTTTGGGCTTTATTGTTTTTTCGGTTTCTTTAATGGCGCTAACCGTAAATTCAGATTTGCAAATAGCGTCAATTATGGCCTGCACAGCAGCTTCATTGGGCAGTTCCGGTTTTACGCCTTTCCATCTGACAAGGGCTGCGGTATACACCGTCCGTGCAATCTTAAAATCCGCTTCCAAAGTCCAGTACTCTTCCGGAATAAACGATTCAACTTCTTTTTCCCGCTCGCAAATAAGACGCAGGGCCACCGACTGCACCCGGCCTGCGGAAAGGCCGTTTTTAACTTTTTTCCACAAGAGCGGCGACAGGCTGTAGCCGACAAGGCGGTCAAGAACCCTGCGGGCTTTTTGCGATTCAACTAAAGCCTCGTCAATAGGGCGCGGATGCTCCACCGCTTCTTTAATTGCGACCGGGGTTACCTCGTTAAAGCTGATTCTTTGAACAGGAAGATCAACTTTTGAAAGGATTGCATTTTTTAAGTGCCAGGCAATAGCTTCTCCTTCACGGTCAGGGTCGCTTGCCAGCAGCACTTTTTGCGATTTTTTTGCCTGGCTTACCAGTTCTTTTAAAATTTTTGCCCTGCCCCGGACAGTGATGTATTCAGGTTCAAAATTATTTTCTGTATCAACGCCGGTGCGCGATTTTGGCAGATCAATTAAATGCCCCATGGATGCTTTTACTGCAAATGCGGAACCAAGATATTTTTCAAAGGAAGATGCCTTTGTCGGTGATTCCACTATTACCAAAATTTGTTTGTCTGCATCAGACTTGCTTTTTCCCCCAGCGCGTCTTTTTTGGGCAGGTTTCTTTTCTTTTTCAACTGTCATTTACTATCCTTACACATTTTAAATTCCACTCTTTTAATATATCAGACGCTTCATGTATTACTCCTGCGCCGTCTTCCGCCAGCAGTGCGGTGCCTCTCCGGTCAAACCAGGAAGGATTTTTCTCGTTAATTGAAAAACTTCCTGTAGAAGAAACCCAAAGTTCCTTGTTTTGATCCAGCGCAAAAGCCGCGGTAATTAACGCGCCGGATTTTTTTGGGGCTTCGACAATCAGCACTCCGCGTGCCATGCCGGAAATTATCCTGTTACGTGCGGGAAAAGTCCAGCGCTGCGGAATGGTACCCGGCGGATACTCGGAAAGCAAGGCTCCGCCGTTTTCAATTAAACGCCTTGCCAGGTTTCGGTTGATCGATGGATAAATTTCATCTATTCCCGATCCCAGCACCGCAACTCCGGGAACGCCGCTTTCCAGGTTCCCCCTGTGAGCCATGGCATCTATGCCCAGCGCCAGGCCTGACACAACGGATATGCCGCTGCGTCCCAGGCCCCTTGCAATGTCAAAAGCCTGCCTTGCCGCCTGCGGGCTGGGTTTTCTGGTTCCCACAATGGCAACTAAGGGCAAATCGGGGTTAGGCAGGCATCCCTTGTAAAACAGCATAACAGGCGGATCGTATATCTCTCTTAAAAGCGGCGGGTATTCAGCATCGTGCCAGCTTACCCATTGTATGCCGCGCTTCATGGCCGCTTGCGCATCTATTTCTGCACCTCGCACAGCATCTTCTATATTAATATCAATTTTTTTTCCTAATATCAAGGCCAAACCGGACATGGATATATGCGTTAAATCCGTCTCTTCCTGTAAATTTTTGCAGAGAGTAATTTTATCTGCAAGAGTTACTCCCTTTAGCCGTGAAATTATAAAATCCAATAATCCGCGTTTCGGCAATTTATCTATTCCCTATTGTTTCTTTGTTTTTGGCAGCTTCTTCCCTGACTTTTGGATCGCCGCTTAGTGAAATAATTCTATCATACAGTTCTATTGCCCGTTCATTCAATTCTAATGCGCGCCCCCTGCCGGTCCCTTCGCTGTTTGCTTCCATGTAGCAGGCCCGCGCCAATACAAACATTGCCGTAACATTGTTTGTGTTTATTTGCAGAAACCGTTCTAAATGAGGGATTGCTTCTGCCGGACGATCCAGATCAAAAGTATATAATGCCCCAATGCCAAAGAGCGGCCTTCCGTACACAGCATCCAGTTCTATTGAGCGCAGATACGAGTTTTCCGCAAGTTTATAATACCTGTCTTTTTCTGTAAGCGCTTCAGGAGTAACGTCAACGACAGACCGCGCTGCAACAATGGCGGATTCTCCTATCAGCCAAAATAAAGTGGGATCGTCTGTAATGTAATTCTTTGCATTATCATAAGCTTCCAAAGCGCTTTTATGCTGTCCTCTGTCTGCCTGGCGTATGCCAAGGATCTTCCAATACGATCCTGTCTGAATGCCGTCTTTAATATTCAGTTCTATTTGAGCTTCATACAGAGCTATAGCTTTTTCTAAATCTTCGATTGTTTCAGGGGGGCCGCCTTTTGAACTTAATTCACTGATATGTTTTGCCAGTTCTCTTGTGTCCTTATTCGCTTCGCGGTTATACACCCAGATTACCAAAAAAAGCATTACAACAATAATAATGACGCCAATTATTGAATCTCTTATTTTTTTATTCAACTTTTCCTCCAATTTTGGGCAGAAACTTCTGATGATTCTCCCTTAAATGATATTTGTCAATATGAGTATAAATTTGTGTAGTCGCTAAATTTTCATGGCCAAGCAATGCTTGTACCGTTCTAAGGTCCGCTCCTCCCTGTAAAAGTTCTGTCGCAAAACTATGCCTTAGAGTATGCACCTTGGAACCGGTTCCCGCTGCCGCGGCATAGCGGCAATAATTTTTCCATACCCCTTTTCGGGAAATCCGTTTGCCGAATCTGTTTACAAAAAGCGGAGCCCCTCGGCCCCCTCCTTCTGCCAGAACAGACCTGGATTTTTCAATATATTGTTTTAGCCATAAGGCTGCCTGATCTCCAAAAACAGCAATGCGTTCCTTTCCGCCCTTTCCTTTAACTTTAATTAATTTTTCAATAAAGTTAATATCATTTATATTTAAGTGTACCGCTTCGGAAATCCGCAGCCCTGACGAATAGATTAATTCAAAAAACGCCCTGTCCCTTAATCCCAGTGGTTTTTCATGATCCATGCTTCCCAATAAACGTTCCACTGTTTCGTTGTCCATTATTTCCGGAAAATGCAATTTTCCGCGAGGAGATTCAACCAGTGCCGTTGGATTATCGCCGCGGATTCCTTCAATGATCAGAAAACGGAAAAAAGAACGCAGGGCAGAAAGAGCTTTTGCTTTTGAACGGGAATTAATGCAGTATTTTTCGCCGCGATCTTTCAGATAACCGATTATATGTTCCACTGTAACCAATTTATAAGATAAAGCATTTTCTTTTAAGTACTTTAAAAAAAATTTTATTTCCAAAATATAGGTATTGATAGTCAGAGGCAATCGATGCTCAACAGCGGCTAAATGAGCGCTGTATTTTTTCAACAATAACTTTTCCGTTGAACTCTCCGGCAAATTTTCTATTTGGGATATCATGTATCAGGCGTTCCTTTCGTTAGCTGTAAATCTGTCGCTGTAGTTATTATCCGCAAAACTGCCCTTACGGGAAATTGCAGGAACTTCCTGTATAAACTTAAAATCATTCGGTTTATAGAAATTTCCGTATTTTTCATTAACAATTTTTTCTTCCTGCCCTTTCATGGCTTCAAATTGTTTGTGGTTAATAAAATCAACAACTGTTTCTGTCTTTTTCATTGGATCTTCTGTTATTATTGCGCCTTTTTCAACATTCTGTAAACCTGTTGCTATTACTGTTACCTTAATATTCTCTCCCAAAGAGGAATCGTGGGTTATGGCAAATTTTAACTTTGCTTTTGCTCCGGCCTTTGCTCTGATTGTTGACAGTATTTCGCGAACCTCGGCTGCGGGAACATCCTCGGAACCGGCAATATTTACCAGCAGGCGGGATGCGCCGGTTATGCTTACATCTTCCAGAAGCGGGTTGTTTATGGCATTGTCTGCGGCAGTTTTTGCACGGTTATCGCCGGAACCCAGGCCAATTCCCAGATGGGCATCGCCTTGCCCTTTCATGGTTGACACAACATCGGCAAAATCCGCGTTAATGTATCCAACCTGAGTAATTATTTCTGATATTGCCTTTACCGCCTGCAATAAAATATCATCTGCCAGCCGCAGCATCTGTATAAAAGTTAATTTTCTGTCAATCATTTTATAAAGATTTTCATTGGGAATTATGATAAGCGTATCAACATTTTCTCTAAGTTTTTTTATGCCTTCCAGGGCAATTTGCATTTTTTCTTCCCCTTCAACCTCAAAAGGCAATGTAACTATGGCAACGGTAAGCGCATTTGAATCTTTTGCAATGCCGGCCAATACNGGAATTGCCCCGGTCCCTGTGCCGCCGCCCATTCCTGTGGTAAGAAAAACCATATCAATATCTTTAACGGTTTTTCTGAGCAGTTCAGCATCTTCTCTGGCAGCAGCTTCGCCTTTGACAGGATCGCCGCCGGCGCCCCTAATGCCGGTAGTTTTATTGCCAATATGTATCCTGTTTTCGGCTTTACTCTTTTCATCTAAATGCTGTTTGTCCGTGTTAATGGCATAAAAATCCACTCCCTGAAGCCTATTGTCAATCATGTGGTTTACCGCATTTAATCCTGCGGTGCCAAGCCCTAAAACAACCACTTTGGCCGGAGGCTGACTGCTATCAGCCTTAATTTCATCTAACTGTTTAAATTCCTCGATCCTAAAAATGTCCATTCTTTATCCTCCCGGTTATTATAATTTGTTCCGCTGATAAAACAGCGCATACAAACCCAATAAACGGCATTAAAACCGCCTATCGGTATATTATGCATACCATTAATAATATGCCTATTTTAATTTATTTTAAAGCCCTTTTAAAAAATATCTTTTAGCCTTCCTATAAACCATGATAAAGCAGTGCCTTTTTTNCTNNGTTCCTGTCCAACAGGATATTCTGTCTTTTGTTCGGGCGTTTCAATGTTCTCTTGTTTAACGCCTTCAAGCACAAGCCCTATTGCAGTTGCATAACATGGATCGCGGTATTCATCTATTAAGCCGCCAAGTTTTTCAAAACGAATTGGCGTTCCCAGCCTTACCGCAGTTTTAAATACTGAGGAGGCCAATTCTATTGTCCCGGCCAGCATAGCTCCGCCTCCGGTTATTACAATGCCCCCGCTGAGGGGCCGCGGAAGGCTGATACAATCCAATTTTTGTTTCACCAGTTCAAANATTTCTTCCATGCGGGTTTTAACTATGTTATATAAATGCACACATGGAATCCTTAACGGCGATTGGCCTGGCATTCTTTGAACTATAATATCATTGTCATCTTCAAGCAAGGGTTTCCAGCAGCTTGCTTCTTCCTGTTTTATTTTTTCGGCAACTTCAATTGATATGCCGTTTACAGTAGAAATATCCCTGGTCACCTCAACACCTCCGAGCGGAATGGAAAAGGTTGAATACGGGGCACCTTCACAATACACCATCACATCTGTCGTGCCGCCGCCAATATCAATTAACGCAACGCCTAAATCCTTTTCGTCAGGGGTTAACACCGATTGCCCTGCGGCAAGTACCTGAAGCAAAAGAAGGGAACTGTTGGCTTTAAAGCCTGCCCTGTTCACGCATCTGCGAAGATTTTCAGCACTGGTTGCAGAGCAGGTTATTATGTGAATTTCTGTTTCAAGACGTACGCCAATCATGCCAAGCGGATTTTTTATNTCTCTGTGATCATCGACAATATATGATTGAGGAATGGTTTGAACAATTTGACGGTCAAGGGGAATTACCACAGCGCGGGCCGCATCGACAACACGTATAATATCATCCTTGCAGATTTCCCTGCTGCCGTGTTTCCGTCCGGCTATAGCAACAACGCCCCTGGAATTAATGCCTTCGATATGGCTTCCCCCAATCCCTATCCAGCAAGCATGGACTTGCCATCCGCACATTTTCTCTGCGTCTTCAATTGCATCGGTAATGGCCTTGATAGTTGCTTCAATATTGTTTACAACGCCTTTCCGCATTCCGGTTGAGGGCCTGACGCCCACTCCGATTATTTCCAGAATATCATTTTCATTGCGNCTGGTAATGATCACGCATACTTTTGTCGTTCCAATATCGAGCCCGACAACTATTTCTCCATTTGCCATAGTATCCCTCCTTACCTGGCATCAACAACGCCAATTCCTGATCTTAAATCAATAATATCAGAAACGTTTGAAATTTTCTCATATATTTCCGCATTAATCAGGGCGTAATATATTTTATTGCTATTAATATCGCTATTCATAAGAATTCTTGTTTTATAGTGCAATGGATATAAAACAATATCAAAAATGCCTTTGCTTCTATTAACTACCTTTATTTCTGAGATTTCCTTCCAAATAGATGTGCTTGCATCGTTAATCATCCCCATTCGGGTAAATAAAGGAAGATATGCAGACGCAAATTTTGCTCCTAACCGGACAGGGTAACGCTCATCATAGATACCGGAAACAACNGGCAGCCATGTTTCCATTCTGTTTTCAGCTTCATTTCCAATGTGAAAGATAACTCCTTCCCTGTCAAAATAAGCCGGTAAAATTTTGTTATTTATTTTGGCAAAAACAAATCCTATTGCCTGCCTTGGTTTAATATAGATTGAAATTTTATTAGGAAATATTTTATCTACCCTGGCAGACGCAACAAGATGATGCGTTGCAAGCCTGGTTTCGACCTGCTGGGCGTTAACTGTTATGTAGCTTGCCCCATTTGCTATTCCGGCCCATTGCAGCAAATCTGTTTTGCTTAAACCGTTAATCTTGGAAACATCAATACTGGCAGGCATAATGCATGGAGTAATACAAAAAAACCACAGCAAGCCGCCAAAAACAATAATTGGGAAAAAAATAATTATTCGTATAATAATTTTATCAATTTTCTTATTTGGAGCAGATTTATGCTGTCCGTCTTTTTCCCTAAGGTTGGCTGAATAAATAAAATTACCCATCATAAGGCAACTCCCTCATATCGCCGGTTTTTATGGCNTTTTTTGTCGCATAAACCAGCAAAGTTGAACTAAAAAGCGTTGTAAGCAATGAAGTGCCTCCAGACGAGACAAAAGGCAGCGTTATTCCNGTAATAGGGACAATCCTTGCCACAACAGCCATATTGATTAATGTCTGAAGCGCAATGGGCGTNACCATCCCAATTGCTAAAGCTTGAATAAACATTTCCTGGCTTCGCCATGCAACGATAAGGCCAATGCATGTAAAAACTCCTACCAGGGTAAGATACAACACTACTCCTAAAAATCCATTTTCTTCTGCATAAGATGCAAATATAAAATCATTGTGTATTTCCGGGAATTTTTTTATTCTTGCCTGCCCTTGTCCAATGCCCTTACCCAGAAAACCGCCGGATTCCAGTGCGTTCAAACTGTGAATAATCTGGTACCCTTCACTTTCTCTATCCAATTCCTCCAATGGAGTTAAAAAATCATCGATCCGTTTTTTCCAAATTTCATTATTCATCATTAATCCCGTTCCCATAGGAATAATTACTGCTAATACTGCTATGAACCATCCTACTTTTATTCCGGCAACAAAACAAATTATTAGACTAAAAAATGCAATTAACACTGCATCTGAAAAATTCTTTTGCAGTAAAACCAAAATGGAAAATATTCCTGTTAACATAATTATTGGTACAATGCATTTGGAAGGAGAATTAATATTCTCTTTGCTTTTATCTAATTTATAAGCTAAATATAAAGGAAGAACTACTTTTATAAATTCTGAAGGTTGAAAACTTATTGATCCCACCCTTATCCACCGCGAATTCCCTCCGCTGCTTGTCTTGATTACAAGCGGAATTATATTAAAAACAATTGTTATTAATACACAGAGCATAACAAATACCCTGGATTTTATCATCTGGTCACGGAAAAGGAAAACTTTTAATAATATTAAAGCAACTATAGAGCCTGCAAAAACCCCATAGGCAATTAAATTCCCGCGTAATTGATTCTCTGTGCCAAATGAATATGAAGCGGAATAAAGAGTTACTATTCCCAGAAGCGCCAGCAAAAGAACTGCGGCAATAAGAATATAATCAAACCGAATTGTTCCGTATTCATCCCGTAAAAATTGCATTTTTTCTCCTACTGAATTTTAATTGTCGAGAGAGCGAATAACGCAAATAAGCCCCCCAATATCCAAAAACGAACCGTTACCTTTGATTCCGCCCATCCTTTCATCTCGAAATGGTGATGCAGCGGCGCCATGGCCAGGACCCTTCTTTTCCGTATTTTAAAGTACAAGACCTGAATAATAACCGAAGCTATTTCCAATACAAAAATGCCCCCGACCATCATAACAAGCACTTCTTTCTTAATAATTAATGATATAACAGCAACAAGCCCCCCCAATGCAAGTGAGCCAGTGTCCCCGGAAAAAACCTGGGCGGGGTGAGCGTTATACCATAGAAAGGCAATTAACGCGCCTACGACTGCAAGGCAAAGTATTGTGAGTTCTCCGGATTCCCGAATAAACGGAATATTTAAATATACCGAATAATCTTTATGCCCGGAAATATAAGTAAGTATTGCAAGGGCAATAAAAACCAGAATCATTAATCCGGCCATAAGCCCGTCAAGCCCATCGCTGAAATTCACCCCATTAGCTTCTGCAACAATAAGCAACGCTCCAAAAGGAATCCATAATGCCCCTAAATTTACAACAGGATCTTTAAAAAAAGGCAGATAGAGATCCGTTGTGTGGTCATCGCCGGTAAAATAGAGATAAAAAATTATCCCAAATGCTGCCAAAAATTGCCCTGCAAGTTTTCCCCATACCGGTAATCCTTCAGAATTATGACGCTTAACTTTCAAAAAATCATCAATAAAGCCAATAATGCCAAATGCAACAAAAGCACATAACGCAAGCCACATCATTTTATTATTAAAATTACCCCAAAGCAGCATGGAAATGACGACAGAACCAATTATAAAAAGCCCTCCCATGGTGGGTGTCCCTGCCTTTTTAAGATGGCTTTGAGGGCCGTCGCTGCGTATGGATTGCCCAATTTTTAATTTTTTTAACGCTTCTATTATTTTCCCGCCAAAAATAAAACAGATTAACAAGGTGGTTATTGCAGCATATACTCCCCGGAAGGTAAGATACTGGAAAACACGAAACGGCGAGAAATATTCCGCTAATGGATACAAGAATTCTAAAAACATTATGCTGCTCCCTTATATAATTTTTCGGCAAAAATATTTGATAAATTTTCCAGATTGCAGTCCCTCGATCCTTTTATTAAAACTAAATCTCCGCTGCAAATATAACTGTTAAGCGCTTGCGTTAATGCTTGGATGCTGCATGTATGAAAAACCTGTGCAGCTTTCAAATACGCATGCGGCTGGGCGGCCGCAATAGCCTGCATAACAGCCGCAGTTTCCTGTCCAAAAAGAAACACCATGTCCGCCTTGGATTCCGTTAAAAACTGCCCAATATCCCAATGCGCCTGCTGTGCTTTTTCTCCCAACTCCAGCATTTCTCCAATAACATACACCTTTCGCCCCTTCCATTGCAGGTTCTCGCAAAACTGCAATGCCTGCTGAAGCGCTTCCGGATTTGAATTATAGTTATCCCATATTACAGTAACATCGCCGTTAATGATTTCGCTTCGTCCCGGCAGGGCCTTTACCGATTTTAGCCCCTGACGTATGCTATTGCTGCTAACGGGAATTTCTTTTGCTATGGCAATTGCTGCCAGTGCATTTAAAAGATTGTAGTTTCCTGGCAGAGGGAAGTTGACATGCTGACCGTCCCAAATAATGTCCCAGCCGCATAGCCCCATGTCTTTACATTCGCCTAATTCGGTAAAAGCCTGCTTGCCGTGAAAAAGCACTTTCCCCTCTACTCCCTGCAGAAGAAAATTCCTGAAGGGAGATTCCTGCGGAATTACCGCAATGCCTTTACCGGAAAAATTTGAAAAAACAATTTTTTTTTCGTAAGCTATCTCATCAATACTGCCGATATTACCGATGTGGGCAGTGCCGACATTAGTGATAAGCGCAATATCAGGTTTTAAAATTGATGCAAGAACTGCCATTTCCCCCCGATGATTTATACCCAGCTCAAATATTCCAACCTCATGGCAGGGACGAATATTAAAAATAGCCAGGGGCAGCCCTATCTCGGAATTGTAATTGCCGGGATTTATAACTACCGATTTTTCATTGACAATAATATTTGCAGCGATTTCTTTTGTCGTTGTTTTCCCTGATGAACCGGTAATGGCGATTTTTAAAAGGCCGGGAAATTTATTAAGATACATTTTTGCTGCATTTTGAAAGCTTTCCAGGGTATCATCGACCGCGATAATGCTTTTCCCCCATTTTTTTGCTGTTTGTATAAGGTTAAATGATTCAATTTTAGCCCGTTCAACTAAAGCGGCTGAAGCGCCCTTTTGGAATGCCATTTCTACAAAAGAGTGGCCATCGCATTTTGTTCCGTTAAGTGCAACAAACATCGCTCCTTCCGAAATGTTCCGGGAATCTATGCTTACCGATAAAAAACCGCTGCCCGTAGAATCGTTAAATGAATAAAAATCTGCCTTTAAGCAGTGGGATAATTCATTGTATCTTAATTTACAGGCATTATCAGAGACCATTATTGTTCCTTTCCATAATTATATAAATAATATCATCAGGATTTGCCGGGGTTAAGCCCAATTCCTCCGCTTCATCAATTATCTTTTCCATATGCAGTAAATTATTAATATCATTATTAATAATTCTGTTTTCGCTGATTATTTCTTCTTGTTTTTTTTCAAGATTAATTAGTTTGTTTTGATAATCCCTGCTTTGGTTAGACCGCCAAACAATTACCCACAGAAAGCCAATAAATGTAACGATCATCAAAAAAAATGCAACATAATATCTTTTCATATTTCCTCTCTTGTTTTTTCAACAACCCTTAGCCGGGCGCTCCTACAGGGAGGATTGCGTTTAACTTCATTTTCGCTGGGAGTTACCCCTTTCTTTGTTAAAATTTCCACTGTTGGATATCCTTTGCATTTGCATATTACCGCGTTTGCAGGGCAGGTACAGGCCGTGCTTTTATTCTTAAAAAAATTTTTCACAATAGCATCCTCTAAAGAATGGAAGGAGATTACGCCATAACGCCCTCCCGGTTTAAGGACATTCAATGCGCCTTCGAGCAATTTAGTAAGCCCGGAAAGCTCATTATTTACTTCTATGCGCAGCGCCATAAAGGTTCTAGTGGCGGGGTGCAGCCGTCCATGCCTGTACGAAGCAGGAACCGTCTGTTTAACCAGTTCTGCAAGGGCGGAAGCCATGATAAGGCGGCTTTTCTGCCTTGCCTGAACAATTGCCCGCGCAATGCGGCGGGAAAAACGCTCGCCTGCATTCTTATATAAAATATCGGCTATTTCCTTCTCTGACCTATGCAATAAAATTTCAGTTGCCGGAATGCCGCGGGAAGCATCCAGCCGCATATCCAGGGGTTCATCTGCCGAAAAAGAAAAGCCCCTGCCGCTCTTGCAATAATGAAAAGCGCTGATTCCTAAATCGGAAACAATGGCATCAGGGCGTTCCAGTGACGGGGGATATGAAGCCAGAAATTCCTGCGACCAGGCATGGAAAAACTGCACCCTGTTTCCGAATTGCGAAAGATTTTCTTTTGCCGCCGACAGAATTTGTTCATCCGCATCAACGCCTATAACTGATGTATTTTTAGTTTGAGTTAAAAAAATAAGGGCATGGCCGCCTTCGCCTAGCGTTGAATCAAGGATAACCCCTTGTTTTGATTTGGGTGCAAGATAATGGAACACTTCCTGCCCTAAAACCGGTATATGCATCGCTTCCATAAATATTACCCATTTCCTCTTAGTTTATTGCTTAATTCTTCCGAACGTTCTTTCATCTCATTTTCATTGCGTTGACAGCTTTTATATTTGTCATTATCCCAAATTTCAAGATAGTCATATTGGCCAACAACATAACAATCCTTAACAAGGCCCGCAAATTCACGCAAAGGCGAAGCTATTAAAATGCGCCCCTGCTTGTCGATTTCCAGTTCATGAGCGGGACCAATATAACGCCGCCTAATATCCCTGTCGCTGGCGGAATACCTGTTAGTCGATGCGACAATTTTTTTTACTTCCTCTTTCCAGTCCTCGGCGATAAAAAGCCAGAGGCATATATCTGCGCCCTTGGTTAAAACGACCTTATCCTTTTCCATGATTTCACGTAAACGGCGCGGAAGGCTGATCCTGCCTGCTTCATCAAGAGTAACGTCAAATTCTCCGCTCAATATCCGTTCCATTTTTTCCTATTATTCCCCAATTTTAACCAAATTCCTCTAACTTAATACCAATATTTACCATAATACCTATTGTGAGTCAAGCATTTTTAAAAATATTTATTTTTTTTTATTTTCAGGCAGTTTCTATGTTCCTTTTTTGCGCAAAAATTGCTTTAAGTAGACTTACTTGATGGGAAAATGAGTTAAATTCTATACAGATGTGTAGTAATTATCGTTTTTTGGTGTAACATTTGGGATCAGGGCGATCGGGGAACAGGGATCGGGGATCGGGGATCAGATATCTTACCTATAACTTCATTTTGCCTCTCGCTAAGGCATATATGCAATAACCACGGATTTTCACGGATTTTACGGATTTCCACGGATTTTTTATTTTATTTTTAAATTCTGTATAAACTCGA